>MDTG01158900.1_pt1 | contig 18474 bp, 16 predicted proteins | sample 811421 | NCBI WGS metagenome assembly MDTG01 (sample SAMN05326645, study PRJNA326480) | marine metagenome | isolation source: seawater | place: Pacific Ocean: South East | collected 2011
TACTCCAACTCTACTAATACATTTTAAATTAATAAGTCTATCAAGAACATTTCTATCATAAGTTTCAACTCCTGCAATAATACCAACACAATCAGTAGCTAATTCGATTGTTTCATCTATGGTTAATTTTCTACCATATGGGTTATTTATAAATTCAAAGCCATTACTAATTAATATATCAAATGGTCTTCTAGAAATTTTTCCAAATGAAGAAGGCGAGGTTAAAATTTTCATTTAATTATACATTTTAAATAGTTTAACTTCTTTCATTTTGTTCCAGTATAATAATTATTGAATTTATAATATAATTTTCTTAATATATTTTTTTTACAAATTTCAGGATCAATTTCACCAAATTTTAATTGAGATTTAATAACTTTTTCCAAAAATTTTATAGAAATATCATTTAAACTATGATTCTTTACAATATAGTTCCTAGATTTTTTAGATAAATCATCATAATTACTATCTAACTGATTAAAAATCTGATATAGTTCATATGATGGACCATCATAATTATTATTATTAATATCATGAGCTAGATCGAATGATTTGGTGTCAAAAATCCATCTAAACTTATAATTTCTTATTTTTTTAAAACTATAATCTACTAATATTGTTGGTATTCCTAATTTAGCAGAATCCATAGCAGATGTTCCCATTGCAAATGAAAAATTTATTTTATTTTTTAAAAATTCTTGTAAATCATTATAGGATTTATTTCCATAAAATTTTATTTTAAAAAATTTATTTTCATATCTACTATTTCTAATTTCATTTAATCTTATTCCATCTCCAATTAAATGAAATTTAATTTTTAGCATATTTTTTTCAGAATACTTTGATATTTCAGTTAAAATGAATTTTAATATATGAAATTTAAATTCCTCAATCCTTCCTACCCATGAAACTGATAAACTTTTAGAGTATTTTTTTTTTGAAAAAAAGTTTATGTCTTTAACGGGAACAGGAAGAAAATCTATATCATGAATTTCAGAACAATTGATTTTATATATAGTATTATACAAATTTGTACTATCCATAAATAACAAACTCTTTTTTGATATGCATAATTCAATAAATCTTCTAATAAGCCTTAATCTTGATCTAAATATAAAATCAATAGGTTTTTTAAAGATTTTATAGTTTGCTTTAATAATATTATTTAAATAGGAAATTGGAATGTAGTTTGGTATTAGATTTTCTGGATGAAGATTCCAAAAAAAAATTTTTATATTTTTTTTAATTACTAATTCATGTCTTATAGTATAAGGAATTAAGGATTGCATAATCAAAATAGAATCTTGAGGAACTATTATTTTTTTATTATTATAAAAAAATCTTCTTTCTAATTTTGGTGAATCATTACAAAGTTTATTGAGAGCTCCATTTTCATAATCAATTGTATAAATTTTTTCAATCGATTTATCCTCTATAATATTGTTTATAATATTTGAGAATAAGACAGGAACTCCACTTATTTGATGATAAGGGAAAAAAAAAGATAACTTCAATTAATATTTATTTAAAATTTTAATAATTGTATCAATAGAACTTTCATCCAAAGTCGGATCCATTGGAATGCTTAGCGTAGTTTTATGAATATTTTCTGAAATTGGTAAAGATAAATTTGAAAACTCAGAATATGCCTTTTGCTTATGTGGCGGAACTGGATAGTGAATCATTGTGCCAACTTTATTTTTATTTAAATAACCCATTAAATCATCTCTATTCTCGCTTCTTAATGTAAATAAATGCCAAACATGATCTTCATTATTATGATTTTTTGGTAGTATTATTTTTGAGTTATTAATTTCATTTAAATATCTTTCAGCAATTTGAATTCTTCTTTGATTATCTCTGTCAAGATTTTTTAACTTAATAGACAAGAATAAAGCTTGTAATTCATCAAGTCTACTATTAATTCCTATATATTCATTATAATATTTAATTTTAGATCCATAATTTCTCAGATATAAAATAATTTCATATAAATCTTTTGAACTAGTAGTAATTGCACCTCCATCACCTAAACAACCAAGATTTTTACCAGGATAAAAACTAAACCCAGCAGCAACGCCAAAACTTCCACTTCTTGATCCACTTTGGTCTTTTGCTCCATGTGATTGGGCTGAATCTTCAATAACTAATAGATTATTTTGTTTTGCAACAGAATTTATTTGTTTCATATCACATAGCCTTCCGTATAGATGAACACAAAGAATTATTTTAGTTCTTGATGATACTTTATCTTTAATTTTTTTTGGGTCAATATTATAAGTTTCATAATCAGGTTCAACAAATACTGGCTTTAAATTATTTTGAGTTATAGCTAAAACTGTAGCAATATATGTGTTTGATGGAACAATAACTTCATCACCTTCACTAATTTTTTTTAAAATTATTAGTGCTCTTAAAATTAAATTTAATGCATCCAATCCACTAGCTACACCTATGCAATATCCTGTTCCACAATATTCTGAAAAATCTTTCTCAAATTGTTTTACCCCATCTCCAAGAATAAACCAACCGGAATCAATCTGATTATTTAAAGTCTGACTAAATAATTGTTTATACTCACTGTTAATTTTGTTAATATCTAAAAAACTTATCATAAATGTTTCTTTAAAAATTTAAAAATATTAGAATCTTGTTCCTTAGACCAATCCAATACAGTTTTTCCATAAATATCCCTATGTTTTAAGTTTGGTTTAAACTTCATCAAATATTTAATTACATCATAATTGTTGGAAATAGTATAATCTTTTGCATACATAATTACAGATGTTAAATTATAATTTGATGCATTTATGTCAGCACCTTTTTCAATTAAAATTTTTATACAATTCATTGATCCATTATATACAGCTATGATTAAGGCTGTCCAACCCTCATTGGTTTTGATTTCAAGATTAATGTCGTTGTTACTTAAAATTTGATCAAGTTCAATAGAATTATCTTTTTTACAACATTCCCAAATTTTATTGTAAAAATCAAAATAAATCATTAAATCATAGTCAATTGATGATATAAGCGCATAATTATTACCTTTTTCAATTACAGTTCCTGGCTTTTTAAATGATTTGTTTTTTGTAATTTCCCAGCTATTAACATAATTTTTTTCGAATTTTGGCAGCTGATACTCTCTGAACGAAAAAGCTCTGAGCTGATTTGTAATTTGGAAAGCAGTCTGAAAATAATTTATTTCAAGATTATCATAATTAATACTTTTTAAACTATACCAAGTTGAATTATACCTACTTTGTCTTTTCTTTATGATATTTTGACTTATTAAATTTGGAATATTCTTAATCACCAATTTTGTCCCCTCTTTTATATACTTTGAATACAAATCTCTAGATGTATCTTTTTCATTTATATTAATTTTTGTTTGCTCAATTATGTCTCCAGTATCAATTCCAGCGTCAATTTCATGAAAAGTAACACCTGTTTCTTTTTCATTATTTAAAATTGGCCATGCAGAAGTATACATCCCTTTATATTTAGGCAACAATGAAAAATGAATATTATATAATTTTTTAGATTTAAAAAGTTTAGGTTTTATTAACTGATCAAATTCTACAGATATGAAAATTATTTCCTCCATTTCATATACTTCATTCAATTCTACTACTGGAATATTCCATAGCTTAGCATGAAATCCAAATGATTTTTGCCAGCTATTTTTGAAAGTTTCTGTTTTATTTACTATTACTTGAATTGGGATATCGAGGTTTTTTAAACAATAATCCAATACATCAACTGCAATATTATTTTTTCCAGCTAAAATTAATCTCATTGATTTAAAAGTTTGATATCAATAATTTCACCTTTAAAGTTATTTTTAATTAAATTTTCTCTAACTTCATTTGGTATGTGCCAAGCAAGATTTAATATAGGTTTACAATTTTCTTCACTTTTATATAAATCTTTCTCTGGCAAAATAGGAATTCTTGTACCAGGCACATAATGATTAACTTTTATAGAACCTTTTATTTCATATACAGCAGAGATTTGATTTTCATCAAGAGATAATAATTTAATTAAAATAGCTGCTCTTCCAGGAAATGCTTTAGCAGAAATTTTTCCATATTTTTTTACATATTTTGAGATTTTTTTGGATTGAGTTTTAATCCAATCCTGAATATGAAAATTTGTTCGCTCAAAATCTTTTAAAAAGTTGCTTTCGTCTGGGAGTAATGTAAGTGATTTTTCTTTAACCTCAATATTACTCATAAAAACCCGAATATTTCCACCGTATCTGCTCACAAATTGCACATCTTGTAAATCAAGTTGTAAGGAATTTGATATATATTTAAATGACTCATAACTATAAGTTCTAGGATGCTCATGATAATATGTATCAAATTGATCTGTTTTTAATACTGATCCTAGGTAATGATTTTCAATTACAACAACCGTTTTACTAGGATCAATTAATTTCAATAGACTACTTATTAAACCTTTTAGATCTTCTATATGTGCAAAAACATTAGTGAATGTAATAATATCAGGATTTCCGAATTTATTTAATATTTCTAATGCCGATTCTTTATCAAAAAAAGCCTGTAATCCATCATGCTCTGAGTCTTTTATTGCATCCGTTGGATCAATACCAAAAGTTTGACATCCTTTTTCCTTAAAAAACCCTAATAAACTACCATCATTACAACCTACATCTAGTACTTTTTTTCCATTTAGATTTCCAAATTTTTTCTCGCAATTTTCAACAAGATCTTTCATGCCGGTTAAAACGCTTCCTGTCATTCTTGCACGATAGTGATATTCTGGGGTAAATAATTTTTGTTTACTAACCTGAAACTCTTGATGAGCGGTGTAGCAATTAGGGCAAAAATTAATTATAATCGGAAATTCATCACATATCCGGTCTTCTCCAACTTTTACCAAATCATCACAAAGGGGATGGTTACCTAAATTTAAAACCTCTATTAATTCAGGATGATCACAAACCTCACAGGTTTGTTTTTTTTTTAAATTCCAATTTTTATACATATTTTAATTTTTAGTAATCTTAAGCATAAAATCTTTTAAGAAAAAATACAAAATCTATATTTTAAATCAATGAAGGAAATCCAATTTTATCTCTAATAATTGAAGTACTAATTAAAATTGGATTCTTCTTATTTATAAAAAATTAAAATTTCCTAATCATAACATAATTCAGGAAAGCATTTATATATCTTTTCGATTTCTTTTTGATTCGAATATTTTTTCCAAATCCCAATATTTTTAGAAGATAATTCTGGTTTAAAAAATTTAAATTTTTGATTGTGAATTTTACTGCTTATTTTCAAAAATTTGTATAAAATTTTTAAAGTTTTGTTATAATCATTAACTAAATCTTCAAAGCGCAAAAATAAGACATCTTCTGTAGATTTAAACTTAACATTTGAATATAAAATTTTTTGTCTTTTAATAAATATATCAATATCATCAGAAAATGTTATAAGAGACTTTAATTTCCAATGGTTATTTACTTCAAAGCCAGGAACATAAACTTTTTCCTTTATTTTTGAACTTACATAAATATCTCTTGGATCTCTAAAAACTACAATAAGTTTTGCATCATTAAATAAATTTAAAGATTTTTTAATATTGTATGGTTCTATACTATTATGAAGTATGTAGGTTTTAGTATCATTATTTCCAATTTCTGAAAAAAGTTTTGATAAATAAGATCTTGTTTTTTTTAAAAAAAAATTATTATCAACTGAATATATTTTTTCTAAAAAAATTTTATCAGGAAAAAAAAATCTCAGTAATCTTTGATAAAAAACTTTCAAATAAGAATAGGTAGTTGATTGAAAAGGCCATACAGTCTTAGTGTCAAAATCTATAAAACTTTCAATATAATTATTACTAATTTCAATAAATTTATTATTAAAAAAATGATTATAATTCATTCCATTTGCGATAAATAAAGATTTAGGCTGTTTAAATGATGCAACTGTACCCATTCTTTCAACATTTTGTTTAAAAACTTTAATAGCGAAATCTGATCTAATAGGAGAAAAATCATCTATTAATGCATTTTGAAGATCTAAAAGTCCGCCTTGAATTCTGATTAAATTAAATTCAAAAGTATGAGGAGGAACGTGATAGTTTGAAAACTCTTTAAAAATATCAGTAAGAACTGTTTTACCAGTCATTACAAAACCTGAAATAATTACAAAATTAGGCATTTCTTAATTTAATTCATTATTAAAATAATCCTTAATCCAAGATCTAAAATTTAAATCATTATCTACAAGCTTTTTAAATATTTTACCGTAACCAGCATTAAGGATTAAACCTAATTTTTTACCAATATTTTTTTTATCCTTACTAATTGTTTCAATAAATATATCAATATCAATTTCTTTTATTGTATATCCTTCCCATATTTTCTCTAAAACTTCTCGTATTTCAGATCTTATTTTTTTATCAATTAACCCAAATTTAACAGAAATAAAATTTGAAATATCCATACCATAACTAACAGCAATACCATGAGGAATTTTATAATTTGTAATTGATTCAATTGCATGTCCAAAGGAATGTCCATAATTAAAAACTTGTCTCTCATTTTTATCAAACTCATCTATCTCTATATATTTCTTTTTAATTTCAAGGGATCTTGAAATAAGCTTCGATAATATATTTTTATTATTTAAAGCATCTTGATAATTTTTTTTGAAAAAAAGAAAGTCATTTTTACCAGATACAATAAAATAATGTAACATTTCTCCAAGACCTGATTTTAACTCCTTAAACTCTAGAGTATCTAAAAAATTAGGATTTATTAATATTTTGTTAGGAGGATAAAAACCTCCAATTAAGTTTTTATATCTCAAAAAATTTATTGAAGTTTTACTACCAATACAACTATCTGCTTGGGCTAATAAAGATGTTGGATAAAAAACCCAAGAAACTCCTCTATACAAAACAGATGCCATAAATGCAGTGCAATCTTGAGTAATTCCACCACCAATTGCAATTAAACGATGATTTTTTCTAAAACCATTTTCAATTAATCTTTCAATAATTGGTTCAACTTTTTGATAACTCTTTTGTGACTCATTAGAGTCAATACTTATATTATTATTCTTATTGATAATTTCTTTTAATTCATTATTAAAAAGTTTTTTTATTTTATTATCAATTATTATAAAATCACCCTCTCTAATTTCTTTAAGTAATGAACTTTTAGTGTCGTTTATAAATGAGACATTATAATTATGAATATTTGATTTAACTTCAAAATTATATCTGAGTATATCCTCCATCAATTATTATATTTTGACCAGTTATATATTGATTTAAATCACTAACTAAAAACAAAACGGCATTAGCAATATCATCGGTTTTTGCCATTCTTTTTTGAGGTATTGATTTTTCAATTTCTTTGATTTCATCAGAAGTATTGGTTGTTAAAGTAAGATCAGTTAAAGTAAATCCAGGACTTACGGTATTAACTAATACATTATATTTGGCCCATTCTACTGCAAAGGTTTTAGAAAAACCAATTAAAGCAAATTTACTAGTTGAATAGGATGATCTTTGAGATTTGGTAACTACTCCCCAAATTGAAGCTATATTTACAATTTTTCCACTTTTATTTAAAATCATCTTAGCACCGACCTTTTTAGAAATTTTAAAAGGTGAACTTACATTTACCTTTTGAATTAATTCATAATCATCATCTCGAACATTTATTCCTTCAGAAATAATATTTATACCAGCATTATTTATTAAAATATCAATTTTTTTAATTTCACTAATCTCTTTAAGAAAATTATTTAAACTTTTATCAAGAGCTAAGTCTAAATAGACATATTTCAAATTAGGATTTTTATTTTTATCATTTAGTAATTCTATATTAGATTTATTTCTTCCAGTAGCAATTACTTGTGCACCTGAAAGTATAAATTTTTTAACTATAGATTTACCAATTCCTCTAGTGCCACCAGTTACAATAGCAAACCTGTTAGATAGGTCTATTGAGATTGACATATTTAATTATTTAACTATAAAGTTTAATACCCATATTGTAAGGTAATTATAAAAAAATGAAAATATTTTTAGTAGCATTTTCTATTTCCAAAAAAAGTTAACTATTGACGTAATTCATATATTCATCATCTTCTCTTAAATAAGAAACAATTAAATGCATAAGAATTGAATGTAAATCTTCTATTGGACCATAATCACCTTTTGGATTTTTTGTATAAATTGGTATATCAACAGAATTCAATAATTCACCTCCCTCGAATCCAATGAAACCGATTGAAGTACCATTTAAATCTTTTGAATAATTTGCTGCATTAATAACATTTTTTGAATTTCCACTTGCAGAAATACAAATTATCACATCTCCTTCTGTGAAATTACCTTGCATTTGTTCAGTAAAAATATTTTCATAACTATCATCATTAGCAATTGCAGATATAATTGGAATACAATCAGTAAGGGCTCTAACTTTAGGTCTAATCTTAGAAAAGTACCTTACAAAATATCCAAAATCAACATGCATATGAGATGCTAAAGCAGCACTTCCTCCATTACCACAAAACCATATTGTTTTATTAGAAACAATTGCATTAATTATGGAAGTAACCGCATCATTTAATTTTGTATAATCAAGTTGATTAAATAAATTATCTATTTTCACTTTATATTTAGCGGTATATGTTTTTAAATTATCTTTTCTAGTTTTATACATAATCTTTTTATTTTATTTCCAATCTTTATCTGAATTATAAATATCAAATACTAATTTCATTGCATCATAAGCTTGTTGGCTATTACCAGTAGTAACCTTTTTATCTTCAATTATCAAATTAACAAATTCATCAATTTCTTTTTTCCATGAATCATCATCTAAATATTTAATAGTTTTTGATTGCATTTGCCCATTATCAGATTTTTCATCTCTTATTGCATATGTAATTCTTTCTTCACCATAACTTTTGGATCCTGACAATATACCAGATAGTGAAATAAAACCATTTGATAATGAAATATCTAAACTAAACTTATGTTCCCATTGTGTTGCAGATGAATTTAACATTGCCACAACCTCATTACTATTTTTCATTATTGCATATGCATTATCTTCAACATTATGATTCCAAAAATTATTAGAAACAAAGCTTTTTACCTCTATAAATTTTCCACAGAAAAGCATCATAAGATCTAACATATGTATGCCTTGATCTAATAAAATTCCCCCTCCTGCTATTTCTCTTTTAGATCTCCATCCTCCTGAAAAAGGAATAATCCTACTTTTTCCATATACTCCTCTTAAATTTATTATAGTTCCTAATTTTCCTGATTTAATTAGCTCTATGGCTTTAATTATAGAATCGTGGTATCTGTGATTGAAACCATACTTTAATTTCAAATTCTCATGTTTTGACTCTTCTTCAATAACTTTTTTTATATCTTCTAAAGTTCTCCCAGGAGGTTTTTCACAAAAAACATGAAAACCATTGCTTAAAGCTTTTATTGTAACATCTGCAGCTACGTCATTTGTTAAACATACAAATAAAACATCCAGTTTCTCATTTAAAAGATCATTAACATTATTAAAGTATTTAATACCATCAATTTCATCATATTTTTTTTCAAAAGTTATATCACAGATTGAAACAACATTTAAATTATGATTAAAATTGATAAAGTAGTGTCTTTTTTTTCCAACAACTCCGTAACCTGCAATACCAACATTTAATTTTTTCATTTTTATATATTATCAATTAAATTTTGAACAGCATCAATTTCCATTTTTAATTTTGCTTCCTTGGAATAAGATCCAATATGTGGAGTTAAAATTACATTTTCCAAATTAGTTAAAGGACCAATATATGGCTCATTTTGAAATACATCTATTGCAGCACCTAATATTTTTTTGTTTTTTAAAGATTCATATAAATCATCCTCTTTTACTACACCTCCTCTTGAAACATTGATTAATAACATATTTTCTTTCATTTTACAAAGCTCAGAATTAGTTATTATTGGATTTTTAGATCCCGGAACATGAATTGTTAAAATATCACAATGAGCAATTAAGTAATTAAAATTTACAAGTTTTATTCCAAACTTATCTAACATAGAATGATTTGGATTTATATCATAACCAATAACTTCATTTCCTAATCTATTAAATAATTCACCAACTGCACATCCTATTTTTCCTAAACCTAAAATTCCAATTTTTTTGTCTTGAAGTAGGTTTCCAAGTTGTTTTTTCCATTGCTTTTTTCTAATTAAAAAATCAGCTTGAGGAATCAACTTAAGTAAAGATAAAGTTAGTGATAATGTAAATTCAGCAACTGACCTTGTAGGTCCATATGGTGTATTGATAACTTTTATTGATTTTTTTTTAGCATATGATAGATCAATAGAATCCATACCAACCCCAACTCTACTTATACATTTTAGATTTGGCAAAGAATCAATAACTCTTTTATTGTAGGTTTCTACACCAGCAACAACACCAATGCAATCAAAGGCTAAATCAATTACTTCATTATCAGTTAATTTCCTTCCAAATGGATTATTAGTATAGGAAAATCCATTTGAAGATAATAAATCAAAAGGCTCTGAATTTATCTGACCGAATGAAGAAGGAGATGTAAGTATTTTTTTCATTAAATTCTAAAAAATTAATATTTACCCCAATATTTATCCTTTATAATATTTGATTCTACTTTTTTAATATCATCAAAACTATCAACAGAATAAGATTTAATAAATTTATAAGGAGAAAGATACTGCCTAAAATTCATGTCTAAAGTTCTGTTACTATCACAAGACTCAAGTTTCTCTAATCTTGTTTCATCATGATCTGAGAAAGCCTTTAAAAATTTATACTTGAATGCAAATAAACCATATATTCTTCTTGCTTCTATTGACTTAGAAAATTTATTATTGTTGTAAGGAACTTGTGATCTAGTGGTATATAAAATTTCATTTGAATTATTCGAAATTATTTTAACTGTATCTGGATTTCTCCATATATCCTCTTCTTCAATAAGCATACCCAATATTGTTGCATTGATATGATCATTTTTAATGATTGGATCTATTAAACAATCAAACATTTCAGGATGAATCATAGGTTCATCTCCCTGAACGTTAACAATAATATCATCATCAGAAATATTTAAGTTATTTATTTTTGTTACAGCTTCACATACCCTATCTAAAGCTCTTGTATGGGTTTTACTGGTCATATAACACTTATAGTTTTTATCTTTTGAAAAATTAAATATTTCATCATCACAAGTGGCTATAGCTAAATGGTCCCACTTATTATAAAGTTTAGCTCTACCCCACACATGAGATATCATAGGTCTATCAATTATTTTATGCAATGGTTTACCTGGAAATCTTGAAGCATCCATTCTTGCTGGTATAATACCAATTAGTTTCATATAAGGTTTAATTTAAATATTAGGTCCTGTAAAGATTAGAAATCTTATTATTTTCAATTCCCAATCTTTTAGATTGTAAATTATCTTTCAAATCAACAGAGGATTTTAATTCATCTGAAACATAAAAAGAATGAAGAAGGGAAATTGTATTAAAACAATCCTCTTCAGTTACAGGAAAATCGCTAATATTATGTAATGATTTTGATATATCACTATACATATCAGTATGACCTCTTCCATAAACTTTACCTCTATCAGGAAGGTCTGAAAAATCATCGCTAAACTTGATTGTTTCAGCAGGGTTTGGAGTAAATATTTCAAGCATATTTACTGCGACACCTCCTAACTGAACAAGACCTTTTGAACCAACTATTGATATTGATGCTTCAAAATCATCTGGCCTTGCGGCAGTTGTAACTTCTAAAGAACCTATCGAACCGTTAGAATAGTTAAAAGTAGAAACAACTGAATCTTCAACTTCAATTTTAGCTCCCATCGTTCTCATCTCAGCATTTACAGATTTAATCTCTCCTCCAAGATATCTTAATAAATCTATGTGGTGAATTCCTTGATTTGATATTGCACCTCCATCATGAGAAAAAGTACCTCTCCATTCTGATAAGTCATAATATCTTTGAGGTCTACACCATCTCAATCTTACGTTCATTATCCTTATATCTCCAATTTCATTATTAACAATAGATTCCTTAACTCTTTTAACTGCCGAGTTATATCTATTTTGGAAAACAGGGAAAATTTTTAACATATTTTTTTTAGCTTCTTTGTAAACCATCCTAAGCTGATCTGTTCTCATAAAAGTTGGTTTTTCGACTACTAAATGTTTTTTATATTTCTTTATAATATCTAATGAATGTTCAAAATGCATCCCCGATGGCGTTGCTATAACAACAACATCAATATTATGAATTTCACATAACATTTCATGATAGTTTGTAAAGTAAGGTATATTGAATTCTTTAGAATAAGCATCTGCTTTTTTTGAATCTAAATCACAAACAGATGATATTTTTAATCCATCAATAGAATTAATAGAATTAATATGATGGCCAGAAATTCTACCACATCCTATAATAGCTATATTAAAATCTTTTTTCATTTTTTTATATTTTATTAATAATTTTCTTTAATGATGAACAAAAAAAATTCATTTGCTTTTGATCACCAATTGTAACTCTGAGGTAATTATTAAATGGTGGTATGTTACTAGTTGATCTAATGTATATTTTATTTTCAAGTAGTTTATTATATACTATTTTTGAGTCAATTTTATTATTTAATTTAAAATACATAAAGTTAGAATCAGTAGGTAAAAATTCAATACCCATTGATTGAAAATTCTTTATCAATTCAGATTTACCTAATTCAACAGCATTTACATAACTACTCATTATATGATTATTTTCTATTAAATATTTTGATATTTTTGCTGCAACACCAGAAATTTCATGAACCGGTTTAACTTTATATACTTCTCTTATAATTTGTTTACAAGAAATTAGAAATCCAACTCTAATTGAGGCCAATCCAAATCCTTTTGACAAAGTTCTTACTATTATTAAGTTTTTATACTTATTTATATAGTTTATCATTGAAAATTTTGAAAAATCCACATAAGCTTCATCAATAACTAAGATAGTATTTGATGATTTTATAATTTCTAATATTTTTAATAGTTTATTTTTTGAAATTAATTTTCCATTATGTCCAGGATTGGATATTATTATAAACTTAGTTTTGGAATTAATTGATTTTATAATTTCATCTTCATTAATTGATAAATCGTTTTGAAAATATTTTACAATTTCTTTACCACCAAACATCTCAGTATATACTGAATACATTGCATAATTTTGTTTAAAATTTATAACTTCATCATTTACATTCAAAAATGTTTCAAATATATATTTTATTCCCTGATCGCCACCTGGTGTAACAAGCAATTGATTTCTTTCAATCATTAAAAAGTTACAAGCTGAATCATAGAATGGTTCAATTTCTCCATAAGCTACTAAATCAAAAGGAGTTAAGGTTTTAATAATATCATTGAAGGTTTTTTTATCAAACAAAGTTGTTCTTTCATTTTTTTCAAACCTATAAATATCAATTCTTGATGTAGATTCAGGATCAGGCCTTGATATATTTGAAATTAGCTTTTTTGATCTTATCATGTTATTATAAATCCAGTTTTTAAATCTACATCTAATATTTCAATTGGAATATTATCTTTAATTTTTATAGGTTTATAATCACCATTTATTATTTTTTTTTTCATTTTATTTATTATTTTATTATCCTTCATTGGACTGAACCATTGTCCCTTAATATTCTCATAAGCTTCTTTTTTTTGAGAATCTTTAATTAAAATATTTTCTACAGCTTGTCCCAAAGAATAAGCTGCTAAATATAAAAGTTTAGATCTCATAATACCGTAAGTATCTAAAGAATTATATTTCAATGAAATTCTATTAATTATTTTACCTGTATCTACATTTTTTTCAATATAGTGGCAAGTAACACCAACTGGATAATTATTTATAATTGACCATTCCATACATGAACAGCCTCTATGATACGGCAAAATTGCTAAATGTACATTTAACATGCCAAGCTTAGGTATTTGATATATTTTATTTCTAATAATGAACGAACCTTCAAATACAACTAAATCAGGTTTTAAATAATTTAAAATATTTTCACAAGACAAACTATTTACATCATTAATAATGTAAACTGGAATTGTTGAATCATCTAAAAAATTAACAAAGCTTTTTCTTTTAAAATGTCCTTCTGTTCTACTTAATAATAATTGACTTCTTTTTTCAGAATATTGATCACCTACGCAAATTATTGAATTAACTTTTATCCCTATTCTTCTAAGTTCATATAAGTATTCCAATCCTGTTTCAGAGCCATATTCAAACAAAACCGATAAATGTTTTTTCATAATTTTTTAATTACCACATAGGATAATTATCTTTTCTTTTCTTTGGTTTTTTTTTGAAAATTTTAAAAATAAAATTTATTATTTTTTTTATCATTTTAATAATTTAATAATATTATCTGCTATTACTTTATTACCATCATCTGATAAATGTATTGAATCAACAAAACATGTTGATTCATTTGAATCAAAAAATTCATTTGAATCAAAAAATTTAATCTTAAATTTATCACTTAATTTCTTAAAATTTTTGATAAAATTATCTTTCACTCCTTTTTTTATCAACATTTTTCTTACATCGTTCCAATGATCATTCTTTTGTAGTTCATTAAGATATTCTAAAACACTTTTTTCTTTATCTGTGATTTTTTTATTTGTCCAAAAAATTAAAGGTTGATTTATAAACATAATATTACAATTCAATGAATAAGATAATCCAGTATATAAAATAAAATTTCTTTCATATAACTTAAAATACTCAACCATTTTATCTTCAAAACTTAACTCTTTATTATTTGCTTCAGGATTAATGTTACTATTGGGTCTAAGAAACATATCAATTATTTTTTTATTTATAATGTTTTTTGGCTCAATACTATATATTTTAGAAAGGATTAGTGCTAATGATTGTTTAAATGGATGATATGATGAAATATCAGAAAATTTAGTTCCAAATCCAGGATCTATATTATAAATATTCTTGTAAACAAGTCTCAAATACAAATCATTCATTCCGCTAAAGAAGATCACATTATTAACTTTTTTTGCTTTAGATATAAACCTAATAAGTTGAATATATTCGGTAAAAGAATTACAACCTCTTATACCAAGATTCAACCAACATTTATTTGTTTGTTTTGATAATAAGGAACTTATTGTAGTTGAATCACTTTTTGCACCAACTCCAAAGGTTGTAGATCCACCTAGTATTAAATTAACTTCATCATATTTTTCAATTTCTGATACATTTAATTTTATATTATTTAATACAGTGTCTCTAAAACCAAACTTATCAGTATTTATTTTATCAGATTTATAAGAAATTGGACCTGATAACATTGCGTAGGGTGTATATATACCAGATCCCATTTGATCATATTCAATTAATTGTGGAAATATCTTATATCTAATATCTTTAGTCAAGCTCATAAATTTTTTCCCACTTCACTTTATCTTTAAAATCAGGCTGATCTTTTTTTAAAAGAATAAAGTCATTAACTACCAAAATATCCATCTCAGTTCTCATAAAACATGTATATGCATCTTCAACATTACATACGATAGGTTCTCCTCTTACATTAAATGAAGTATTAATTAAGACGGGAGTTCCTGTTTTTTCACCAAATGACTTGATTAAATTGTAATATCTTTCATTTGTTTTTTTATGTACCGTCTGAACTCTTGCAGAATAATCAACATGAGTAATTGCTGGTATCTTACTTCTGATTTGATTTAACTTTTCAATCCCAAATAATTCATCTGAATCTAAGGATATTTTAATTTTTTCATTTACTTCAGTTACAAGAAGCATGTATGGGCTTGGTGTATCAATGTTAAAATAATTAGATGCTTCACTTTCTAAAACTGATGGAGCAAAAGGTCTAAAACTTTCTCTATATTTAATTTTTAAGTTCATTATTTTTTGCATTTCTTGATTCCTGGGATCTCCAATTATACTTCTATTCCCTAAGGCTCTTGGACCAAACTCCATTTTTCCTTGAAACCAACCAACTACATTTCCATTTTTAATTTTATCAGATACAATATCAATTAATTTTTCAATTTCGTATTTTCTGTATTTTGCTTTAAAGAAATCTAAAGAATTTTTTACTTGAGAATTACTATATGATGGTCCAAGATATGAACCTTTCATCAAATCCCTTTTATTTTTTACTATTTCATTATTAAGTACATCATAATAATAAAATAATGATGATCCTAATGCACCTCCAGCATCTCCAGAAGCAGGTTGTATCCAAATTTTTTTAGTTACATCTTTTAATATTTTACCATTTGCAACACAATTTAGAGCTACACCTCCCGCTAGACATAAATTTTTAGTGTGACACATTGATATAGCAGTTTTTGAAAGTTTTAAGACCACTTCCTCAACTACCTCTTGAACTGATCTAGCAATATCCATTTCTTTCTGAGTAATTTGAGATTCAGGTTCTCTTGGTGGTCCACCAAACAAGTTATGAAAATTATCATTTGTCATATATTCACTATATGCAAAACTGAAATATTTCATGTTTAATTTAAAAAAACCATCATCTTCTATATTAATAAGATTATTTAAGATCAAATCTTTATAAATAGGTTTACCATAAGGTGCAAGTCCCATAACTTTATATTCACCACTATTTACTTTGAAACCGGTATAGTAAGTCATAGCTGAATATAATAAACCAATAGAGTTTGGAAAATCTATTTGCTTCAATAATTTTATTTTATTTCCTTTTCCCTCCCATATAGATGTAGTAGCAAACTCACCAACCCCATCCATAACTAATATTGCTGATTTTTTAAAAGGAGAAGGGTAAAAAGCACTAGAGGCATGAGATAAATGATGTTCAACACAGTGGAGCTTATCATTATTAATATTGAATTTAAAATTTTCTTTAAATTCTTTTATCAATGTGTTTTTCCAAAATCTCTTTTTCATAAACCATGTTGGAAAGGTTTTAAACATAAAGCTTATTGTTTTAGGAAAAAAACTTGAGTAAGACTTCAATATTCTTTTATATTTAATAGATGGATCCTCATAAAATACTATCTTATCCAAGTCTGAAAAGTTTAAATTATTTTCATTTAAACAATATTCAATTGCATTTTTAGGAAAACTTAAATCATGTTTTATTCTTGTAAACCTTTCTTCCTGAGCGGCAGATATAATATTTCCGTCAATTATTAAAGATGCTGCTGAATCATGATAATAGCATGAAATGCCTAAAATTTTCACTTTATTTTTTCTTTTATAATATTTTTTAAATATAATTTTTGATTACTATCTAGAAATATTAAATAAGTAATAAATAAATAAAACAGTAAAAAAAATATTTTATTAAAAACAGTTAATTGGATAATTAAATTTAAAAAATAAATTACAATTAAAATTAAAATAGGTAATAAAGTACTTCTAAATTTAGGCTTAATCATATAGAATTTTATAGATATTAAATGAATAAATAAACTACAAAGAAAATAAGTAATTAAGGTTACATAAGCCGCAACAAAATAACCGAATCTAGGAATTAAGATTATATTGAGAGAAAAATTTATAAGAATTCCAATTATATAAATGAATATGATAAAATATAGTTTTTTAGATATATGTATACCAAAATCTAATAAATTATTATAACCATGTAAAAATAAACCGATCATTATTATTGGAAAAATTTTTATACTTTCAAAATAATTTTTATTTGTTATAATAAGATTAAGAATACTTTCACCAAAAAAAATTGAGAATAAAATAATTAAGGAGCCTAAAACAGTATAAAGTGAAATTACATTTGTGAACAATTGATCATAATTCTTTTCTTTAAAATATTCCATTCTCATTGGACTCCAAATAAAAGAAAATGGAAATACAAAAATTACACTAATTAAAGCACCAATCTTATAGGCAAAAGTATATAAACCTACACTTTCAAGACCAAGGTATTGTTTAATAATAAGCCTATCAATCCAATCTAAATTAAAGAGCAAAACACCCATTATCGAAGACTGAATACCAAAAGAAAGCATACTTTTAAGATATTTATAATCTATATTAAAAGTAAAATACGATCTTAGATATATTGTTAAAAATATTAGAATAATAGAAAATGGAATAACTGTGCCAAATATTGGTGAATACAATCCATAATTGTAATACTTAATAAGAATAAATGTTATTAAAAAATTTAATAAAAAGTTTAATAACATGACAAAGAAATAGATTTTAGATTTTCTTTGAAACCTCAAAATTAACATGTATAAATTGAATAAAATCTGAAACGAAACTGATAAAAAATTTAATTTTAAAAGTTTAGTGTACTTTAAATCATTAAAAAGAAATATTGA
>MDTG01297191.1_pt1 | contig 18474 bp, 22 predicted proteins | sample 811421 | NCBI WGS metagenome assembly MDTG01 (sample SAMN05326645, study PRJNA326480) | marine metagenome | isolation source: seawater | place: Pacific Ocean: South East | collected 2011
CCTCTTTAACCATAATTCTTTGGCTGGGGTGGCAGGATTCGAACCTGCGATACCGATACCAAAAACCGGTGCCTTACCGCTTGGCCACACCCCAAAAATTAAATATATAAAAACATAAACAAATTTTTTTTAGTTAACAAGCTATATGTCATTTAAGATTTTCCCTTTTTTGATCCACCACTTATTTTTGAGTGCCAAAAATTGATTTTCTGCTTCTTTTAAATCTTTTTTAGATTTAAACAAACCAAAACATGTTGCTCCTGATCCTGACATTCTTTTTAAATCAGCCTTAGTTTTGCTAAATGTACTTAATATACATCCGACTTCTGGATATAAATCTACAACTATTGGTTCTAAATCATTTTTTGCTCGTGATAAAAATTTAATAAAGTTTTCTTTTGAAATTTTTTTATCAACAAAATTGCTTGGATTATAATTAAAAATTTTAACTTTATTAAAAATTTCTTTGGTTGGAATTTCAACCATTGGATTAACAAGCAAAATGAAGGATTCATTAAAATTTTCTATTGGTTTTAATATGTTTCCACTACTACTTACGACAGAAGTTTTGCCATAGAAGCAAAAAGGAATATCTGAACCTACTGAAAATAAAAATTTATCTAACGTTTTTTTTGCAATAGTTACATTGTATATTTTTATGATTTCTTTAATAACGATTGCTGCATTGGATGATCCACCTCCTAACCCTGAACCAATAGGTAAGTTTTTATGTAAAAAAATTTTTACTGAAAATCTCTGTTTTACAATTTTTTCAAATTTTTTTAAAGCTATTGTAATTAAATTATTTTCATAATTGCATAAAAATTTTGAAAATGGGCCTGCAGTTTCAATCGAAAATTCATTAGACTTTTCTATGCTTAGATAATCTCCAATATCGCAAAAACACATCATGCTATTTAAATTATGAAAGCCATTTTTATTCTTTGATAAAACCTCAAGATATAAGTTAACTTTCGCTGGTGAAAAAAATCTTTTTTGTTCATTCATTTAAAAAACTAAATATTTCTCTAACCGACATCAGTGATGACTTTTTACTGGATACCAATTTTTCAATACAGACATTATCACTTCTAACAATTAAACCATTTTCATCTAAACCAGGTATTGTTGTAGGAATAAACAAATCAAATTCATTTTTAAATTTGAAATCTGGAGAACCAATAAAAATATTTTTTTTGAAAAGATTTATTCTCGGATTTTTATTAAAACAAGAAATAAAAATTTGAAGATCTTTTTTCGTATTTAAAAAATTACTATTATATTCTAGGGTATTGTAAATAGGACCTTTTTCAGTAAAATTTACTCTTAGTGGAAATCCAGTTTTCCAAAGAGAAGTCTGAATTGCTCCAGCCAAATTATCGTTATGATTTAAATGAAACAATGTGAATTTTTTTTTTTCTTTATTTAACAAATTTACTAAGTTGATTATTGTTTGAATAAAATACATTGATTTATTTTCGGAATTAAAAATGATAGTTCCATATTTACAATTGACTATTTTTTTTATTAATTCTGCATAATTTTTTGACACTGTTTTAATATTTACTAAACCTTGTTTTAAAATTTTCTCATAAATAAACTCAAAGAAATAAGTTGAGCTTTTATATTTAGGTTTAATATACTTGTAATTTGAGTTAGGTATCTTTTTGTTAGTTAAAAAATAAATTTTTTTTTTTTTTAATTTGGTATCAGAAAGCAAGAAATCTAAGAATTCATTATTTTCATTTTCATCTATTACAATTATTAGATCAGATCTTTTTATTATCTCGCCTTTAGAAGACAAAATTGTTCTTGAGGTCTGAAGACAATTATTAAACTTGTATAAGTATTCATTTTTGTAGTGATCTATAGACGATAAGTGCTTCTCAGCAAAGATAAAAATTTGATTCAGCGCAGATAAATCACATCCTAAACCATCAATGTGAACTCCATTTGACTTTTTGATAAGTTTTTTAAATGAAGATAAGGCATATTCAGAGGAAACCAATTTACCTTTTACGGAAGAAGAATTTAAATTATTTATCATTTTTTTTTTGAGATTTAATATATGCAAACCGCGGATCAGAAGGTGTGCCTTCTAAAAATTCACTATCTTCTTTTGGATCCCAATAAATTACTTCGTCTATTTTTTTAGCTAACTCAAAATCAAGATCAGTTATACCTTTTTTTGAGTGATTCATTAATTTTACTTCTACAAATGCATAAGAAACAACCAAATCTGGATGATGCCATGCAATTTCAGCAAGATGACCAATTGTATTTATGACGATTAGAGTGGATTTCCAATTATGCGTTTTGAACGTTTTTCTTATCCATTTACCATCGTAATTCCAACCTTCGATTGACTCTGAAAGTATTTTTTTAATTTCTTCCTCTGTATAAACCTTGACATCTTTACTTTTCATCTAAATTACCTTTTTTAAAATTTAATTTTTATTTAATGTATATTACAATAAGTAAAAATTTATTTTAAATAAATAAAAATTTGTTTTTAATTTTATGCAAAAATTAATTATTAAAACTCCTAGTAGGATTCATTTAGGTTTTTTAGAATTAGATAATAATTCGGATAGATTATTTGGAAGTCTTGGTTTAACAATTTCTAATTTTGAGACGCAACTTTCATTAAGAAAATCAAAAAAAACCAATGTGATTTGTGAAAACTCCAATCAAAAAGAAAAAATTAAAAAAATAATCACTTTGCTAAATAGAAAAATTGATTTTCCTCCATTTGAATTAAAGGTTTTAAAAAGTATTCCAGCTCACTCAGGTTTAGGTTCGGGAACTCAATTAGCTTTAAGTATTGGTACTTTAATATCTTCTTTTGCAAAGAAAAACATTTCTATTGATGAACAAGCTATTATTTTCAAAAGAGGCAAAAGATCAGGAATTGGAATTGAGAGTTTTAAGAACGGAGGATTTATAGTAGATGGTGGAAAAATTAAAAAATCAACAAAAATTCCACCTATCTTATTTAACTATAATTGGCCTGAGAATTGGAAACTTATTCTTATATTAGACAAGAGCCTGGAGGGTATTCATGGTTTAAAAGAGAAACAGGAATTTAGAGATATAAAAGGAATTAGTGGTGAATTCTCAAAAGAAAACTGCAAATCTTTGTGTCTTAAAATTCTTCCCGCAATTATTGAAAAAAGATTTAAAGAATTTTGTTCGGGGATGCAAGAAGTTCAAAATAATACGGCTAGAATATTTTCTAAAGCTCAGGGAGGATTTTTTTCTAGCAGAAAAATTTCAATGATATTCAATTTTATTAAAAATAATGAAAAGATTTGTTATGGACAAAGCTCGTGGGGACCTACAGGTTACATTATTTTAGAAAATGAGAGCAAAAGAGAAAAAATATTCAATGAAATTTCAATATTTATAAAAAAAAAATTTATAAAAGACCTAGAAATGGTAAGAATAGAGGGGAAAAATAAAGGTTTTATATTAAAATAGGAAAAAAATGACAAAGAAAAATATTCTTCACATGTTAAGCCCTCAACAAAATGTTAGCCCTTTTGACGTAAATATGGCTTGTGATGCGGGTTATGATTTAATTGTCCCATACACTAACGTTAATTTATCTGATATCAAAAGTTTAGTTCAAGATGCAATATTTTCAAGATCGATCTCAAATGCACAAAAAACAGGAATTTTTATATGTGGAAAAGACGCATCGCTGGCCTTGGACATGATGAATACTGCGAGAGAGTCCATGGTTCCTCCTTTTCAAGTATCAGTCTTTCCTGATCCTGCAGGATCCTTTACAACTGCTGCAGCTATGGTTGCATGTACTGAAAAAACTCTTAAAGAAAAATTTAATACAAATTTTAAGAATAAAAATGTAATCATATATGGTGGAAAAGGAATAGTTGGTGGAATATCGTCAATAATGTGCGCTGAGGCCGGCGCTAAATGTACTATAGTCGGGTATGACGGCATAGAAAATGTTTCTAAAAAAGCTAAAGAGTATAAAAATAGATTTGGTGTTGAAATAACTCCTGGTGATGGTTCAAATGATGAATTAAATTCATCATATTTACCTAATGCAGATATTATATTTTGTGCTGCTAGAGCAGGCACCCAAGTCATTAGTTTAGATCAAATGAAAATTGCAAACTCTGTTAAGGTTATAGCAGATGTAAATGCTGTTCCTCCTTCTGGTATTGAGGGTGTAGGCCTCAAAGATGATAACTCAACTCATGAGTGCGGTGCATTTTCTATAGGTCCTTTAACATCAGGTGATATCAAAGTAAAAACTCAATACGAAATGTTTAAAAAAATGTGTAATACTGATAAACCTTTATATCTGAATTTTCAAGAAGCACTCAATATTTCAAGAAATATTTTAGGACTGAAATAATTAGTAAGTATTTAAAGGAAGATTTAATTCTAATTTCTCAATACTGTGAGGATCTAGTAGGAGCTATTAAGAATTACTTTAATGTTTTTGCAATTTGTAAATTTAGCAGTAAAAATCTAGAATCAAATTGTGAAAAAGTTTATAAGTTAAATAGCTATTCAGAGAAGAAAATAAGAATAATATTGAATCAGATTGATCCTTTCGAAACAAAAAAAATTCTCATTGGTTCAGGTTTTGCTGAAAATATTAAAACTGATTATCTAGGGAAAAGAAAAAATATTGGTAACAGTTTTAAAACGCTCAAAAATGTAAATTCTCCAGATATATTTTTTCAGAAACTTAGAGAATGTAATATATACTATCCAAATTATAGACTTAATGTACCTAAAAATAAGAAAGACTGGTTAATAAAGGGAGCAAAATCTGTCGGCGGTTTATTTGTTAAAAAATTGACAAATGAAAAAATACCAAAATTCAATGGAAAGCGATATTTTCAAAAATTCATAGAGGGAAATGCAATTTCTGTTCAATTTTTTTCACATAAAAAAAATATTAATTTGCTCAGTACTAATTTGCAATGGCTTTACAAAAAAGCAAAACCAACAATGCTTTTGGGAGGGGTAATTAACAAAAAATTAACTAAAAGTTTAAAAAAAAAAATTCAAACGATTACAAAAAAAATTAGTTTAAGTTTTAAGCTTAATGGCCTTAACAGCATAGATTTTATAATTTCAAAAGAAAGTCAAAAAATTTATGTAATCGACATAAATGCAAGGCCAGGATTGACAATAAATTCATTAAAAGAAATATACAAAGAAAAATTATTTTTAAAAAAAAATGATTTTATCTGTTCTAAAAAGGTTTATGCTTCTTCAATAATTTACAGTGACAAACGGTTTTTTTTTAGTGAAAAAATTCGAAAGAGATTAGAAAAAATACGGACAAAATTTAAAATATCAGAGATAAACTTAAATAATGGAATTATTAAAAAAAAAGAACCTATATGTATAATTCATACTTGTTCAAAATCAGAAAAAATAACAAAAGATATTATCGAAAAATATTCAAAAAAAATAATTGACTTTATTTGATAAAAAAAGGACAAACAAAAAGATGAATAATGTTTATTGTGAAATTAGTATTAATAAGAATACAGAACATCTTGTAAATGAGTTGATAGAACATGAAAAAAATTACCGAATTTTAGTATACAATGGTCCAAAAAATTGTACGATAATAGATGCTGGTATCAAAGCTGCGGGCTGTTCAGAAGTTGGTATTAAAATTGCTGAAATTTGTTTAGGAGGATTAGGAAAAGTAGAAATCTTACCACCTACAAATAATAGTGAAAGCAATTGGTATGTAAACGTTAGAGCAAATCATGCTGTTTTAGCTTGCTTAGGTTGCCAGTATGCGGGCTGGAGTTTGAATTATAAAGATTTTTTTTCATTAGGCTCTGGTCCAGCTAGGTCAATTGCTCAAAGAGAAAAAATTTTCAGTGAAATAGACTATTCAGACTCTCATACAAAGACAGTTCTAGTTCTTGAGGTAGAAAAAGAACCTCCTGTTGCAATTGTTGAAAAAATTAGTTCCGACTGCAAAATTAAACCTGAAAATTTAACCTTTATACTTACACCTACTACAAGTATATCTGGCAACTTGCAGGTTATTTCTCGTGTTTTAGAAGTGGCAATTCACAAAGCTCATGAACTCAATTTTCCTCTTGAAAATATTATTGATGGAATGGGCACCTCCCCAATACCGCCAATAGCAAAAAACTTTGTTGAAGGAATGGGAAGAACAAATGATTCTATAATATATGGTGGAACGGTTACACTACTTTGCAAAGGTTCAGATGAAGAATTAAAAAATCTGTCTCAAATGTTAACAAGTAAAACCTCAAAAGATTATGGAAAACCATTTAAAGAAATATTTGAGACATACAACGGAGATTTTTATAAAATTGACGGATCATTGTTCAGTCCTGCAAGAGTAATAATAAACTCTAAAGAATCAGGCAAAACGTTTGTATCAGGAGAAATAAATTATAATCTTTTGAAAAAATCATTTTTTTAATTATGTGTAAAGTCTGCATTTTAAGTGACCTTCATGACTGGCACTCTAGACAAATAAAATTTCAATTAAACCATTTGGGGTATCAAGTATCTTTGTGGTCTTTTGAAAAATTTTTTATTAAAATTAAAAGTGGAGGAAACTTTAAATTAAGAAATAATAAAAGTATATTTGATGGAATTTGGGTGAGATTTATTTCTTCAGGATCACTCGAGGAAATAACTTTTAAACTTTCAGTACTTCACATGCTCAAGAACAGTAATATACACATTCATAACTCAGCAGAAGTAATTGAAAAAACTGTCGATAAATTTAGAACATCGGCTTTATTAGCGTCCAAAAAAATAAGGATCCCTAAAACCTGGGTTTACAATAACAAAAGTGAATTTAACGCATTATGTAGTATTTTATTAGAAAAGAAAAAAATTCTTATTGCAAAACCCTTATTTGGATCACAAGGAAAGGGTATAAAATTAATTTACAAAAAGAAGCATGCAAAAAGTTACATAGCCAGTGGTGGGGTTTATTATTTTCAGGAATTTATTGATAATTTAGACGGAAGTGAATATAAAGATCTACGAGTTTTAGTCAGCAATCACAAAATTATTTCTGTTATTGAAAGATCTTCAGCAAATTTTATAACAAATTATGCTCAAGGTGGAATAGTAAAAAAAATAAAACCAAATTCAGAAATAAGAAAAATATCCATTAAAATTTCTAAGTTGTTTGACTTAAATTATGGGGGTATAGATTTAAAAATATTTAAAAAAAAGATCTTTGTTTTAGAAATTAATAGCATTCCGTCCTGGAAAGGTGTCCAAACTGTTGAAAAGAAAAATATAGCTAGGATATTAGTACATGATTTTGTGAAAAAATTAAGTTATGTATAGGTACGACAACTCAAGTCTTAAAATTCTATATCATTTGTGTTGTTATGAGGAACTTAAAGTAAATAAACCAGGAAACTTGAGTATTGGTTCTCCGATACTTGGAATGAGTTATAAAAAATTTTTGAGAGCAGCAGAAATTTCTGGAGGAATAATTTTAAATAAAAAATACGATATTAATACAGCAATATACTTTGCTGTAAAAAAGTGTGTAAATCAATTAAATTCAAATTATAATTTAGGAATTATTTTATTAACTGCTCCAATTTTACGATCGATTTCAAAAAAATATAATACTCAAAATACTATAAAAAAAAATTTAAATACTCAGTTAAAATCAATTATGAATGATAAAACTAATTTAATACTAAGAGCTATCAAAATTGCTAAGCCGGGAGGAATTGAAAAGTACAAGGGTTATGGTGATGTAATGAAAGAAATTGAAAATTTCGATTTACAAAATATTATGTTTAAAAGTTCTAAAAGCGACAGAATAACTAAGGCTTATACAACTATTTACAAAGAAGTATTTGATTTTGGTCTAGTTTTTTTTAAAAATTCAAAAAAGAAATTTTCGTTCAAATTCTCGGTTCAAAGATTGTTTATTTACTATATGTCCACAGATTTTGATAGTCATATAATGAGAAAATTTGGTAAATCCATCGCTTTAAAATTAAAACATAAAGCTAAAATTTTACTTAAAAAACTAAATAATGAAACTCCTATAACTAATAGACTTCTAATTAATTTTGATAAATATCTTAAATATATGCATCTTAACCCGGGTACATGTGCAGATTTAACAGTTACTACCTTGCTAATAGATAAAATTCTATGTATAGTTCAATCTTCTAATTTAAGAAAAGTTTGAATTAGATTTTTAACGTTTACAACGGAGGAAAAATGGCTAAAATTACAAAAATGTTAGTTGGAGAATCACTGGTTGGAGATGGCAACGAAGTTGCCCATATTGACTTAATAATTGGACCGAGAGGTACTCCAGCGGAAACAGCTTTCGCTAATAGTTTAACTAATAATAAAGATGGATTTACAGCATTACTTGCTGTTGTAGCACCCAATCTGATGGCTAAACCGGCTACTTGTATGTTCAATAAAGTAACAATAAAGGGAGCAAAACAAGCTGTTCAGATGTTTGGTCCTGCACAACATGGTGTTGCTAAGGCTGTAATGGACTGTGTTGCAGAAGGAACTATTCCTGAGGATGAAGCTGACGATCTTTTTATATCAGTCGGTGTTTTTATTCACTGGTTAGCAGAAGATGACAAAAAAATTCAAGAATATAACTATACAGCAACAAAAGAGTCCATTGAAAGAGCTATTTCTGGAGAGCCAAAAACAAAAGAAGTTGTTGATTCTAGGGATTCTGCTGAACATCCATTCGCTGCCAAGTGAGACTCACCCAATCAAAAATCAACCTTAAAGTAAATAACAAGGTTGGTAATTAAATTTGTTGGGTTTGTTTAGAAATTAATTCTATGGGGGAATTTTCCCCCATTGAGTCTATTTTTTTGTGTATTAACGATGAGATCACGACTGAATTGTACCCTAACATTGACAATTTCTTAATATCTCCGTTATATTTGATTCCACCTGCAACAATTGTTTTTTTAGGAGACAGATTTTTTTTAATGTTATTTAAAACATTCCAATTAATTCCTCTACCTCCAACATTTTTTATAAACATTAAAATAACTTGTTTAAATTCAAAAAAATTCTTTATTCTTTGAAGCCATTGATCTTCACTCCCATTGAAATCAATTGATAAAATTAAATTTTTTTTATTTTTAAATTTAATCAAATTCTTTACATTTAATAAAGATTCTGTGCAGATTATTAAAGTGTAATTATTCTTTAGAAAAAATTCTTTTCTTTTAAAGCCTTTGAAACTGCTCAGCTTCTGTGGGTGATTAATTCCTAAATCTAAAATAAACTCGAGATCTGGAAAGATAAAAAGAATTTTTTTAAGCAAAAACCAATTATTCTTTAAACCATTTATTGAATCTAAATCAGCGATGTAAAATTTTTTGATATTAAAAGTTGTTTTAATTGTTTTTATTAAAAAAAATGGATTAGAAAAATCTTTTTTATTTATGATAAGGGGTGTATAATTATTTCGAATTCCTGCAAATGCTTTGATAACATTGCCATTTTTAATGTCAATTGCTGCATATATGTTCATTATTTGTTTCCAGAATGATTAATAAAATTATTATATTAGAATATTTCATCTCTATAAATCCAAGCCTTTCAGATATTAATGATCACACAAAAAAAGAGGGAATTAAAATGACTGAAAGTTTTTGTAATATTTTGTCAAAAAATTGTCATGAGTCTGAAATTTATATTTTAAAAAATTATAGAATAAATATGTTACCAGAAAAGAAAATAAAATTTCTAATCACTCAAAAAAAAAATGATTGGATCGAAATAATTAAAAAATTCGATCTTAAAACCAAAGTAATATTAATAGCACCTGAAACTGATAATATTTATATTAAAATAGCTTCAATCATCCAGGAATTGGGGTTGACTTTGTTAAATCCAAATTTAAAAACAATTGATTTATGCTGTTCAAAAATAAAATTGGTAAAGACATTAGAAAAATTAAAGATACCACATGTAAAAAAATTTAATGAACGACACTCAATAAAAAAAAAATTAATTTTAAAACCTGATAGAGGCACTGGATCAGAAAATATTTTTATTTTAAGAAAAAGAAAAGAATTGGAAAGAATTAAGAAAAAAATCAAATTTAATTACATACTTCAAAAATTATATTGTGGAAAAAAAGGTAGCTTCTCTATGGTTTGTAACAATGGAAGAAATATTTTATTAACATGCAATAAACAGCTCATTCTTAAAAAAAAAAAAACAATAAAACAAATTGGATTGGATAATGGAAGATATGAAATATATAGAAGGGATTTTAAATATCTGGCTAATTTGATATCAGAAAACTTAAAAGGATTATTCGGATATGTTGGGGTTGATGTAATAAAAATAAAAGGTGAATGGCGAGTTTTGGAAATAAATGCAAGACTAACAAGTTCAATTATAGACATTGATAAAACTTACAATATTAATGTCTTTGACGCTATCAGTAGTATATATCTCAATAAAGAGTTAGACTGGGAAAAAAAAGTAAAATTAAAAAAATCAAAAAAAGTTCTATTTTGAAATGGATGATATTTATTTTCTAGGTATTGATGTTGGTGGTGCTAACTTAAAGATTATTGGTCTAAATAAAAAAAAAAAAGTTAATTTTGTTTCTCAAGAAAAATGTGAGATTTGGAGGGGATTATCCGATTTTGATAAAAAAATAAGCAAAATAAAGAAAATTATTTCAAATAAAACTTTAATTGGTGTCACAATGACTGCTGAAATGTGTGATAATTTTAAAAAAAGAAAAAAAGGGGTATTGAAGATAGTAAAACATATTCGCAGATGTTTGAAAAAAAATATTTATTTTTGGGAGAACGTTAAAAATGAATGTTTTTCAATAAATCCTTCTTATAAAAATGTTGCCTCAATGAATTGGTTGGCAACTGGAAAATTTGTAGCAAAAAGAATGTCTAATGCAATAGTAATAGATTTGGGCTCCACAACAACTGATTTTATATTTATAAGAAAAAACCAAATTATTAATAAAGGTTTTTCGGATTTTAAAAGAATACTTTTTTCAGAATTGATTTATACGGGTTTTACACGAACGCCTTTATTTGGCATAGCAAATAAATTAAATTTTAATAAAAAAGATTATTTTGTCCTCCCTGAAAACTTTGCCAATGTTGCTGATGTTTATAGAGTGTTAAAAAAGGCATCCTCAAAAATTGATTTATTTGACACTATGGATGGTAGAAGTAAATCTTTTCTTAATAGTTGTAGAAGAGTTGCCAGAAACTTTGGGTTTGATTATCAGAATGATAAAAGAAAACTAGTTCTAAATCTATGTAAAGAAATAGAAAAAGTTCAGTTTGGGTCAATTGTAGACTCCGTCAGACATAAGTTAAGAAAATATAAGGTATCAAAAAAAGAAATATCATTAATTACATGTGGTATCGGTAAAGATTTCCTTTATGAAAAATTATCGAAAAAAGGATATAATGTTTTGAAATTTGAAGATATTATCGTTGGAAAATCAAATCTAAGAAAAAAAGCGGCATTTCATGCTCCAGCTACATCTTGCGCATTTCTAATTTCGTCAGTAAAATAACTGTTTATTTTTTTTATTAATCTGATTGAAATTGCAGATTCCCTATTGCTAGAAATACAAGCTGAACCCCTGATGCCAACTAGATCTGGTTTTAATAGTAATAATCTATTTAAATTCACAATCTTTATTTTTCCTGCTATTCCAATATTAATTTTTTTATTTTTTCCGGACTCTATAAAATTTATTAAAAAATCGTCTGAAAAAATTTCGAGTGTTCCTAATGAATTTTTATTTTTTGTATCAAGTAAAATTGTGTTTATTTTAGATTCTTTAAAAAAATCAAAATTATTTAAAGCAAAATTGATGATTTTCTTATTTTCTGAAAATAAAACAGCTACTAGTTTTGTTTTAAAATTACAATTTTTAAAGTATCTTAAAGTCTCTTTTGCATTTATCACTGAGTCATTGAAAAATCCAATTTTTAAGTAATCTAAATCAAGGTTTTCAAACAGATTTACTTTTTTTTTAATCTCATTTAGGTTTGTTAAATTACCCAGGGTTGCACTAATCATAACTTTACCTTTATACAGAGAAATTATTTCTTCTATGTCTTCTTTTTTCCATGCACCCAGAGCCCCCTCTTTAGGATTTTTCAAATCAATAATATCAACGTAATTTTTGATTTTTTTGATTTCTCTTTTGTTATCTGCACTAATAAGAAGTGATGTCTTATTTTTTTGGAGTTTCATTTTACTAAATTCTTTTTAAAATATATTTGTTTATTTTTTTCCAAGCCTCTAATTCTTTTTTTCCCGATGTTTTCTCAACAGCTATTTTTAAATAATTTAATTCTGTTATAATTTTTGTTTGATTTAAAATGTTTGTTCTCGTCGCCAATATACATGCTTCGATAATTGCATTAGCAGCTCGATTGATTCCTAAAAATGGTTTCTTAAAAACAGTATTAACAACTTCACATTTAAATGTAGGTCTTATCTTATCGTCCTTATATTTTATAACTCTCACTTCATCGTAGCTTAGAGCGTTCTTTAAAAAAAAACCTTTTAGTTTTGTACTCTTTCTTTTCTCTATATTTGTCTTATTTCCTATCACACAATCTACAAACAGAGATGCATCATTTACATAATTTATTACTGCGCAGCCTGTATCAATCAAGTTATCAAGTGTCTTTGAGGGTATGTAAGGAGATATGTAAATATATTGTTTATCTTTTTTTATTCCAAATGGTGAAAAATTCACTTTATTTTTTTTATCAGTAGATGAAATTATAGTTTCAAAAATCATTTTTTCTTCTGGGTAATTTTTATCTCAGGTCTTTTTTGTAAATCCTTATCGTTTGTTTTTGCCAAACCCCATTCTAATTCATTATCCTGATCATAATTTTTTCCTAAATCAAAGGCTATTTGAGCTCTTGCTAATTCAACTCCTAGATAGAAAGCATGACTTGAATCATTTTCAACTTTTAAAAATTCATAGAGGTCGTATGGGTCTAGCCCAACTTTATGGGTTTCGGAATTAAAAATATTTATTCCATTCGAAGTCAGTAAAATTCTAAAATTCTTGTCTTTAATCATTGACTTAATTTCTTTAACTTCATTATCAGAAATTCTAATTGGTTTTCGATCTGCTAAACACATAAGATTGTCATCAATTCCAATTGGTAGCCTTCTATTTTTTTTGGCAAAATACATTAACTTTCTAGCCATATCAGTTTCTTTTATTGAATTTCTACAATGATTCCCAACTTGCACGACTAACACCGCTTTTATAGATAATTCCGAAACTATCCCCATCAAAATAGCATTTACCCCTGCAGAGTCACTATCAGTTAACTCTGTTAAATTTCCTGTACCCATTAAAATATCAATCTTTGGATATTTCTGGCGAATTATTCTATAACGATTTAATGATTCTAAAAATCCATAATGGATTGGATCTAAAATAGGATCAGCTAAGAATTTTTTTTTTTTAATTAAAAAAGTGTTTATCACTCTCTCTAATGATTTGATGTCACCTTGTTTAGAGGGAATTAATACTGGTATTGAACTCACTTCATCAGAAATGAATGCATTTTTTTCACTTAAACTCAGTAAATAATCTGCTCCTGCTTTTCCACCTCTTAATAGCTCCTCGTCATTGGCTGAATCCACTGAAACTAAAAATCCTAAAGCTTTTAGTTTTTCAATTGTTTCTTCTAAATGATTAAACTTAGTGTCAGGCATACAGCCAAGATCTATGACATTTGCTCCGTCATTTTTGTATTTTTCTGCTTTTCCGATTATTTCACTTACAGATAAAATTGTTGCATCAACAATCTCAGCAAATATCAAACAGTCATACTTTTCAAGTTCCTCTTTTTTTTTGTCCATCCCAAAAAAGTCTGGTAAATTTCTTATGTCGTCAGGACCTCTTAAAACTGGGACTTTAAAATACTTTGAAAGTTTTTCTAAATCTCCTCTAAATCTTCCTGGAATAATAATTTTATCGATTTCTTTATCTTTTTTTATTCTTCTCATCAAAATATTTTCTGACATCAAAGCTGCTACATTTACACCAATTTGGTTAATTTTATAAGAGAATTCAGGTTTCATAGCACTTAAAATTCTTTGAAGTTGTCTTTCTGCTAATTTCCCAGTTACAAATAAAATTTTTTCAACCAATTTGTTCTCTCTTTTATTTTTTGCTCAAGTTCAGAAAAACTTAAAACAACTTCTGTTCTTTCAAATTTTTTTAACTTTTCTACATTGTCTAAATCTATTTTTCTTGGGTAAACATCTACAAATCCTTTTGGTGATAACGTTTTGAGTTCAGGGGCAGTATCACACGGAAAGTATATGCAATCAACTCTACATTTTCCGGATTGAGCGAATACATTTGTTGCTAAGTTATCAGAAATACCTAAAACACATTTTGCCACGGTATTACTTGATGTCGGAGCCATAATTAGTGTGTGATATAAACCCCTATAAAATTGTCCAACAGGAACTGAGCTGGCAGTATTGTCCTTAAAAATCTTCATTTTATTTTTTAAATCACCATTCTTTTTGTACATAAGCAATACCTCTTCAGCGGCTTTTGAAACAAATAAGTCTATTTGATCCAACTCATTTATCAATTTAATGCTCTCGTTAAAGAAATGACCTGATCCCGTTAAGACCCATGCCCATCTTTTATTTTTTTTCATAATTTTATCTTTTTTAGTTTAATAAAATAATTTGAAATTTTATTAAATTTTTTCATCTTGTTTACTATTTCAGGTCCTACAATTTTTAAACACATATTTTTACTCGTATAATTGGATATATTTTTATCCAAAATACCTTGTTTTTGTAAATCTTTGAGGTTGTGCTTTTCATTTTTTTCAAAATTTAAAGATTTTACAAAAATAACACCTTTGGCTGATATTTTTTTACTTAGCCAGCAAGCAATTGAATCTGATGTTGAACTCCAATTTTTAATAAAAGTCTTTTCATTTTTTAATGTTTTTCCAGGTAACCAAATTTTTAATCCCTCTTTTTTTCTTAATTCATTGAGGTTTTTAATAAGTTTAATTTCCGGAAAAAGTGAGTTTATTGATTCAGCGTAATTTTCGGTTGCTTTGATAGCTAAGTAGTTAGCAAACTTATCATCAAATTTTAAAAATTTTTGTGATAACCTTACAGCATCTGCAAATATTCCACCCCCTACGACTAAAACAACATCTGAATTGTTTGACAAAATTAAATTTTGTAAAAGATTTTTTAAATTATGATTTTTAAGCCAGCTACCCCCAAGTTTTAAAACCCACATATCTATTTTTTAATTTTAAGAATATTTACTGTTTTTTTTAGATTACTTTTTTTTCTTAAAATTTCAATGCCAACACTTTTTGTTTCTTCAAAAACATCAAGTTTTTCTATTTTAATTTTTGCAAATAAGACTCTTTCATCAGCGAAACAAATCATCGAAATTTGTTCAGCAAGAGTTTCTAACAAACCAACATGTCCAGAGTTGACAAGCTTTTTTATATCATTAACAATATACTCGTATGAAACGACTTTATCTACATTATCTCCAAGATTTTTAAAATTCTCCTCTGCTTCCAGTTCAATATTAATCGAAATCTTTTGTTTTTTGTCTTTTTCAAAATCATGAATTCCTATAAATGCCATGAGTTTAAGGTCTTTTATAAAAATATTATAAGTCCTATTTATTTTTTTATTATTTTTTGATAAATTTTTAGGAACCCAGGTACCCGTTGATATTGGGTTGTATTTTTTAAATCTAGAACTCATATTTTATATATATGTATTTAAATAAGGATTAAAATAGCACTATGATTAAAAAAGATAAATTAATAAAATCATTTATTTTTATATTTATGTTAATGTCTTTAGTACAATTTCCTTCTTTAAAAACACAATCGCAGGAAAATAATGATTTTTCAAACGCAATTGACGGAGAAGAAAAAAGAGCAAAATGGGGAAGTGAAGAATTTAAACAAGGATTAATTAAAGAAATGTCTTCTGCAAATATAGAACTCTTTATCAAACCTCATCTTGATAGTATACGTGAACCTTCAAGAATATTTTACAAATTCACCAAAGAATCAACCAGGGAAGACAACTTTGTTGGAAACGTTGTTATCAATATTGTTAAAATTGACGATGAGAAAAAAAAATATATAACGTTCAGATACCTAAAAGGAAGAAATAAAGTTAGATTTCCTCCTCAAATTGGAGCTAAAGGTAACCCTATTTTCATGCTGTTCTTTGAAAGAGATGCCAGAGATATGCAGAGATTAACAGGAGGAAATGCTCTGTTTTACAGAAGTAGAATCAGACATGCAATAGCTGCTACGCAAATAAAAGATATTGACATTGAACTTGAAAATCAAACTATTAAAGGTAAAGAAATCTATTTTAAGCCATTTCAAAAAACTAAACTTAAAAATAGAGTTTCACGATATAAAGACAAAGAATTTAGAGTTATTCTCGCGGAAGATATTCCTGGTCACATATATAAAATTGAAAGTTTCAGTCAAGACAAAGAAAACAACGATGATATTGTAAAAGAAACACTAATTTATCAGGGAATAAAAACAAATAAAAAAATTAGGGAAGATTATAAAAATAAGGAGGAGTCATGAAAAAAATTAATCTCATATATTTGGTTACATTGTTTTCATTAGCAAATTTTTTTGATAACAATTCTAATGCAACAGATAGAACAGATTTTCCTACGTTAGCAAAATCTGAATTTGTGTTTGCTTGTATGAGTTCAAATGCCAACAATAGAGATTTTATGGCTAAATGTTCTTGTGCAATTGACGAAATTGCTAAAAGAATTTCTTACAAAGAATATGCTGAGGCTGAAGCCATTAGCCGTCTACAACTCGGCGCTAGCCCACGTGAGGAAGCGTTTAAGAGCGTTGGACTATCTAAAGAAAGATTAGATAAGTTATTTAGGGCCCAGGCCGCTTCAGAATTAGAATGTTTTTAACCAACAGAGTTTATTAAAGCTACTGTTCAGATACAATATGGGTTATATCCCATTTTTTTGAATATTGTTTACCCGAACTATCAGAAACTTTAACAATTATAGGACCACCTGAATTATGATAGTGAAATGTAAATGAAGGATCTTCTGAAAGAGATATATCTGAGGAAATGTCTAAAATGATGTCTTGATCTTGAAATATACGAACTCGATCTACAAAATGTGCAGGAATCTCAGTTCTTGTTAGTTGATTAAATTGTAAGCCAGAAAAGTTAGGGTGACTTATTATAAATTGTGCTTTATTCAATTTACCAATCTTTCCAGTTTCAATTAATTTTAATTTCATTTTTCCTAATCTTGCCATTACTGTATCCATGTCTGCTAAACTAGGCGCTGAACAACCACCAGCTGCCTTGACAAAATTTGAAATCATGTAAAGTTCTCCGTCTTGCATTTCTGCAATCGCCCTAACATTAGTGTAACGATCAATTCTAATTCTAGTGGCGATGTCTGGGTTTCCACTTTTAGATGTAAACTTGAATTTACCTACAATAGGTGATGGATTTTCATCAACAATTAATACCAACGACTTAATATGTTGGTGTTCAGTTTGAATAAAATTAAAATTAACTCTAATGGGAACTATTGCCGCATCAGCTGCTCGATATGGTGTTTCTAAAGACATTAAATGCGAACCTTCATTAATCATGGTATCATCATCATATAACAAACTTTTTATGTTTTTATTCCATTTTTCTGGTTTTAGACCAACACCAGTGGAATTATCCATAGATAACAGAGATTTGGAGATGAAGAAGGTTAAAAGAAAGGTAATCAGTATGATATTAAAAAAAAATTTATTTTTTATAAAAAAAATACTTGAATACAGTGAAATGGTCATTAAATACATATAATTAATAAGCTTAAATATGCAATATTAATGTTTCAAAAATAAAAAATTAAAGTTATCCACAACTTTTTTTTTACTAATATTTCCAAGTAAATAACTGTTTTAATTAGAAAAAACATTTCTAGTGAACGAATTATTAATATTTCATTCATCTGATGTTCATTTTTTACTTGAATTTACATTATTCATAAATAATATACATAATGAATATTAATTTAATTTAATATTCTTGGAGGGATAACTTATATATTTGTAATCTCACCATTTAACTGGTGAACAATTCTTTGTTCACTTTATAATAACCTTAATAAGGGAGGAATACTCTATGAGTATTTTGAAAAAAACCCTCATCGCTTCTGCTGCATTAGCATTACCTTTTTCTGTGTCTGCTAATTCAAAGTTAGAAAAGATGATGAAAGATTCCTCACAGTGGGTTCAGCAATCTGGTAACTATGCCGGTGAGCGTTACACTGAGTTGGATCAAATCAACAAAAGTAACGTTGGTAGCATGAAAGTTGCTTGGACTTTCTCTACTGGTGTTTTA
>MDTG01340726.1_pt1 | contig 18473 bp, 15 predicted proteins | sample 811421 | NCBI WGS metagenome assembly MDTG01 (sample SAMN05326645, study PRJNA326480) | marine metagenome | isolation source: seawater | place: Pacific Ocean: South East | collected 2011
CATTGCTGATAGTAAGTGCTCAACTGTTGACACACGAACTTCGCCCTTAGTTAAAGTTGTAGATAACATAGTATCTCCAACATTTTCTGCTTTAGCATTAATCTCTACTACTGGCTCTAAATCAGAACGACGAAAAATAATACCTGTATCTTCTGGCGCTGGGTGGAGTGTAAGGAAAACTTTTTCTCCGGTATGAAGGCCTATTCCAGTGGCCTGTATCATATTATTAAGTGTTCGCTGTCTCATCATCTTTTAGTTTTCCAGGATACTTCAAAGTAACAGACCAATTTACGTTCAACCCAAACATGAACCCCGTTAATTATTATAAGACGCTCTTATTACAGAGTGCACAAACAAACCTTTAATTTTTTTTGATCTTAGATAATACACTACATTAATCAGCCTGAGAGCGCAAAAATGCTGGGATATTTAGGTAATTATCTGAGTTATTCTCGATATTGTTAGCATCATCATCTGTCTCAGAAAATTTACTACCATTACGAAGTATAGTGGGTCTTTCAATATCCTCCCAATTTATTTCTCCTGCTGTAGAAATTTTACCTTTATTTATTTCTTCTTCAGATTTTTCCGAGTCTATCTCTACTGGAATAAATAATGGTTTTTCTTCAACACTCAAGCCTGTAGCAACAACTGTAACTCTTAAAGTGTTCTCCAAGGAAGGATCGATCACAGTCCCAACAACTACGGTGGCATTTTCAGAACTTAAGTCGTTAGCTTTCTCCAAAATATCATTGAATTCTCCTAATGTTACATCTTCACCAGCTGTTATATTGACCAAGATACCCTTTGCGCCCTGTAAATTTATATCTTCTAGTAATGGACTTTGAATAGCCTTCTCAGCTGCCTCAACTGCCCTATCAAGTCCCGATGCCTCACCTGTTCCCATCATGGCCTGACCCATCTCCGACATAACAGCTTTAACATCTGCAAAGTCCATATTAATGAGGCCGGGTCTAATCATTAAATCAGCGATTCCCTTCACTGCTCCGAGAAGAACGTCGTTTGCTGCACCAAATGCAGTAAGTAAGTTTGCAGATCTCCCTAAAACTTCGAGAAGTTTTTCGTTTGGTACTGTTATAAGTGAATCCACCTTATCCTTGAGTTCCTTTAAACCTTCTTCAGCAACAGTCATTCTCTTTTTTCCCTCCCAAACAAAAGGACGGGTAACTACAGCTACAGTTAATATTCCTAAATCTTTTGCTATATCTGCAACGATTGGCGCGGCTCCAGTTCCAGTTCCTCCACCCATACCTGCAGTAATAAAAACCATGTCAGCACCAACTAATGCTTCAGAAATGCGTTCCCTATCTTCTATTGCTGCCTGTCTTCCAATATCTGGGTTAGCTCCAGCTCCTAGGCCTTTGGTGAGTCCATCTCCTATTTGTAAAATTGTAGCATCAACATCTTGGAGAGCTTGTGCATCTGTATTTGCACATATAAATTGAACTCCAGTAACACCACTATTGATCATATGTTTTAGTGCGTTACCTCCCCCACCTCCTACACCCACTACCCTGATTTCTGCACTATCTGTTTTATTATCAACTATATGAAACATAACTATTACCTCTTATTTAACCCTAAGTTGTTTATAAGCTATCTTGAAACCAACTCCTAACTGTGCCCATTAAACCCTTTCCACTATTTTTAGATGCACTACCTGGAGTTGCTCCCTCTAAAAGCTGCTGCTCTCCATATAAAATTAAGCCTACACCAGTTGAATAAATTGGGTTATTAACTATCTCTGAGAGTCCTTTTGTATTTTGTGGACACCCTACCCTTACTGGCATATGAAAAATTTCTTCTGCAAGCTCAATTACACCCTCCATTTTTGAAGTACCTCCAGTCAAAACCATTCCAGCTGCTACTAAATCCTCAAACCCACTGCGTCGTAGTTCTGCTTGAACCAAAGAAAATAGCTCTTCATATCTTGGCTCAACCACTTCTGCTAGTGCTTGTCTGGATAAGTCTCGGGGAGGTCGATCACCAACGCTCGGTACTTTAATAGTCTCTTCAGCGGCTGTTAGCTTTGCTAATGCGCATGCATATTTTATTTTCAATTCTTCTGCATGAGCGGTTGGTGTTCGAAGTGCATGAGCAATGTCATTGGTAACTTGGTCACCTGCTATCGGTATTACACCAGTATGACGAATTGCACCATCAGAGAAAATTGCTATATCAGTCGTACCACCACCTATATCTACCAAGCAAACTCCAAGTTGTTTTTCATCATCAGTTAAAACAGCATAACTTGATGCAAGTTGTTCTAAAATAATATCGTCGACCTCTAAGTTACATCTGCGAATACATTTCTTGATATTTTGTGCAGCGTTTGCAGCACAAGTAACCAAATGTACTTTAGATTCAAGCCGCACACCTGACATACCTAATGGCTCATGAACCCCCTCTTGGTTATCGATGATGTACTCTTGGGGCAGGACATGAAGAATTTCTTGATCAGCAGGAATAGCTACAGCCCTTGCTGCATCGATAACTCGCTCTATATCTAAAGGGAGTACCTCTTGATCGCGAATCGCAACTATCCCGTGAGAATTGAGGCTTCGGATATGACTGCCAGCAATACCTACAAACACAGAACGTATATCACAATCCCCCATCAATTCAGCTTCTTCAATAGAACGTTGTATTGAATTTACAGTAGCCTCAATATTTACAACTACTCCTTTTTTTAATCCAGAGGATGGCTGCAATCCTGCTCCTATTATCTCCAAAGTTCCTTCTGGACTGAGCACCCCCACAATAGCAGCAACTTTTGAAGTTCCAATATCCAAACCTACAATCATTTGTTCTTCATTTGAATTAGCCATCAATAAACCTCATTTTTTGATAAGTATAAATATTATTTTGTATTTCAAATTTTTCAGAGATAACGAAGTGGCTGCTTGTGATCTCTATGCAATTTTTTATTTCCATCTCACAGCTATCCCGTTGTCATATCTAATATCAACACTATCCACATCGGAGCTATTATTTTTTAAAGTCGCCATCCATATAATCAAAAAGCGACGTATTTTTTCAACTATATGGTCGCGACCAATCAAAATCTCTAGGCCATTTGATAAGGCAAGTCTCCAAATACCTCTATCGTCATATCTTAGTTCTATAATTTTTAAATTTGCAGGTTGTAGTAATAAAACTATTTCTCGATAAGTCTTCATCAACAATCGCTCAGAGTTCTTAACTCCTTTTAGGAGGGGCAAATGCCCTAGATTACTATTATTTATCTTTAATATTTCACCTCGACTATTAAGAAAATTTTTATCCCCCCACCTTGCTAGTGGAACCTCCTCTATTACCCTTACCTCTATGCCACTTGGCCACTTACGCCTAATAAAGGACTTCTCGATCCATGGGTGTGTCTCAAGAAGAGAGGCTATTTCAACCAAATCTATAGTAAGAATTTCTTCATCGGACACTAAAGGTATAATTAAATTCTCAATTTCTTTTTTTTCAATGTTACTAAACACGCCGATTACGGATACATTATTAATAGGTGTATTAAATTTAATGAAAAGATATTTTGCACTCCACATCATAGTAATAATCATAATAATAATCGGTAGCATTTTTATTCCCCTAAAAAACCAACGAAACCGATCTCGCAAGGAGATTTTTTTTGTCTGGAACTTATTGCTTCTATTTTCTATATAGTTCATTTGTATTTTCAATCCTAACTTTTCTTATTTTTTGAACAAAAGGGATGCTCATAGTGAGCTGTCCAAAATTTTAAGTACTAGTTCGTCATAGTTATATCCTGCTGCTGCTGCTGCCATTGGCATCAAGCTACGATCTGTCATTCCTGGCACAGTGTTTACCTCAAGAACAAAAAAATCTTCATTTGAATTTGCCATGATGTCTACTCGCCCCCAACCATTACAACCGAGGCTCTCAAAAGATTTAATTGCTAACTCCATAAGTTCTTGTTCTTCTTGTTGATTTAATCCGCACGGGAGTTTGTATATCGTCTTATTAGAGAGGTATTTAGCAGAGTAATCATAATATTCACTATCCGTCTCGAGCTTGATGGGGGGCAAAGCTTCTCCATCTATTATGGCGACCGTATACTCAGATCCGTCAATCCACTGCTCAGCAATTACTCTGTGATCAAACATAGAGGCTTCCCCCCAAGCTTTCTCTAAAGATGTTGAGCTATTAGCTCTAGTTATGCCCAAGCTAGAACCTTCACGTGAGGGTTTTACTATTACCTCTCCTCCTAATTTTTCTAAAATTTTTTTCCAATTGCTTTTTTTCTCTAATATTGAAAATTTTGGCGTTTGGATGTTAACTCCTTGCCAAAAAATTTTGCTATGCAACTTATCCATAGCCGCTGCAGAAGCTAAAACCCCACTTCCAGTATATGGTAAACCATACGTCTCCAATGTGCCTTGCAGCACCCCATCCTCTCCTCCTGATCCGTGTACCATAATTAATGCTCTTGTTAATTCGTATTTCGGTAACTTTTCAAAAAATTCGCTATTTATATCGATAGAGACTGCATCCACACCTGATTTTATTAATGAGTCGGTCACACATTTCCCAGACAAAAGTGAAATTTCCCTTTCAGCCGAAATACCCCCAGTTAAAACACCTACTCGACCATACTTTTCTTCTTTTGATTGTTTAGCTATCATCTTTATCTAAAATCCTATGATAAGTTTGAATCTGCAAGTATCCTCACAAGTTTGTTTATATTTCCTGCACCTTGGGTAATAACGATATCATTTGCTTGTATGACATCTCTCAAGACCTCTTGAACATCCTGAATATTCTTAATAAAAATAGGGTCTACTAAACCCCTTTGTCTGATACTTCGGCAAAGTGTTCTGCTATCTGCACCAGGTATCTCATCCTCTCCTGCAGCATAAACTTCAAGTAAAAAAAGCACATCGCAACTAGATAAAACTTGGACAAAATCCTCGAACAAATCTCTTGTACGAGTATATCGGTGGGGTTGAAATATCATCACTAGACGTCTTTTTGGCCAACCATCTCTGATGGCCTTGATGGTGGCAGCTAGCTCTCTTGGATGGTGCCCATAATCATCTATCAGCATTGCTGATCCTTTACCGGTAGGATATTCACCATAAACTTCAAAACGTCTGGCAACACCTTGGAATTTTGCTAATCCCTCTTTAATAGCCTCATCTGAAACATCTTCATCGGAGGCTGCGGCTATAGCTGCGGTAGCATTTAAAATGTTGTGAATTCCAGGAATATTCATATCAATATTTAGTGATTTCTTGATACCTGGTCTAAGTAAATCAAAACTACTTTTATCCTTTTTTATATTGACGTTCTTGATACGGTAATCTGCATCTTTTGAAAAACCATAGGTTATAATAGGTCTTGATACATCAGATAAAATAGATTTAATTTCTGGATCATCGATACATAAAATAGCTAACCCATAAAAAGGTAAGTTATGAAGAAATCTTAAAAATGTTTGTTTTAATTTACTAAAATCAAAGTCATATGATTCCATATGGTCGCTATCGATATTTGTTAAAATCGCAACCATAGGTTGAAGATGCAAAAATGAAGCGTCGCTCTCATCTGCCTCGGCAACTAAATAAGGGCTAACACCCAATTTAGCATTAGTATTAACTGATTTTACTAATCCCCCTATTATGAATGTAGGATCTTTTCCGTCTGCAGCTAAAATTGCTGCTAACAGGCTTGTTGTTGTAGTTTTTCCATGTGTGCCAGCAACAGCTATACTATGTCGGTAACGCATCAATTCTGATAGCATCTCTGCCCTTGGGATGACTGGGATTCGCAATTGTCTTGCATTTGTGGCTTCTGGGTTATCAATTGGTATTGCTGAAGAAGTTACAACCACGTCTGCATCGCCGAGATTTTTGGATGTATGTCCTAGTTGTATTTTTGCGCCAAGTTTTTCTAATCTTGATGTATTATCATTCTTTAGTAGATCTGATCCTGAAATGACATAACCTTGATTGATAAGCACCTCGGCTATTCCGCTCATACCATTTCCACCAATTCCGATAAAATGAATATGGCTCATCTGACGCATTCTAGGTAAAAAGCTTTTCTTTTCTATACTCATGATGCTTCCATACAAATATCTGCTATAAGTTCAGCTGCGTCTAGTTTCGAGGATTTTTTTGCATTTTTAGCCATTGAAATTAATATCTTCGGGTCACCTAACCACTTATTTAAGATTGATACTAATCGACTGTTAGTTAGATCCTCTTCTCTAATCATATAAGCAGCATCGCGATCAACAAGCCACTGACCATTATAGAACTGATGATCATCCACTGCATAAGGATAAGGAATTAGAAGCGCACCTACACCAGCAGCAGAAAGTTCTGAAATTGTCAAAGCACCAGCTCTAGATATAACCATGTCGGCCCAATCATATGCTTCTGCCATATTTGATATAAATTTTTCAACACTCACTTTTAAGTTCACATTTTTATATGACTGTTTTGTTTCTTCAAAATTGGCTCTGCCCGATTGGTGTCTAATCTCAGGTTTATATTTTTTTTCTATTGTGGAAAGAGCCAAAGGTATTTTTTTATTAAGAGCTACCGCACCCAGGCTGCCACCCAAAATTAGTATTCTCGGGGGACGAGGTTCATCAGCTCCAATGAATGATGATGGAGACAAATCACAAATCTCCTTACGCACTGGATTACCTACCCACTCACCGCGAGGCAATGTATTCGGAAAAGCAGTTAATACACGAGTTGCAATTTTTGCTAATAATTTGTTAGTTATACCTGGAATAGAGTTTTGCTCGTGAATAACTAATGGTAGTCCCATAATTCTCGCTGCAACTCCACCAGGACCTGATGCAAAACCACCTAACCCCAAAATTATATCTGGTGATTCACGGCGGATGATAGCTACAGCCTGTAAAAATGACTTTGTTAAAATATAAGGCGCTTTGAACCATTTCATAATTTTAGTACTTCTTAACCCTTCGATGTCTATGTAATCGATATTAATTCCGCTAGCTGGAACTAATTCTGACTCAATACCCTGACATGTCCCTAGCCACGTGATGGATATATTTCTATTTTTTAAAATATTAGCTACTGAAAGAGCAGGAATTACATGTCCGCCTGTACCTCCAGCCATGATCACAACTTTTTTAATTCTGTGTTCTAACACGTCTCACTCTCTTTGCAGTTGTGCCTGCAATATTAACTTCTGAACTAATCCTCAAGACCAACGAAATCATTGCGATACATACCAGAAGACTACTTCCACCATAACTAATGAATGGTAACGTAATACCTTTCGTAGGTAATAAACCAGAAGTAACACCTATATTGATAAATGATTGTAGTGCTAGTATTACCGCAATACCTATACAACAATATGTGCAGAACCAAGCCTTACTTTTTATTGCCTTTCGAGCAATATGGAGTATTCGGTGTATCAAAATTATGTATAAAAATATGACGATTATTACTCCAACTAATCCAAATTCCTCGGCATATATAGAGAAAATGAAGTCTGTATGTGCTTCAGGTAGGTAATGAAGTTTTTGAACACTATTACCTAATCCAACGCCAAACCATTCACCTTCTCCGAAAGCCATTAAAGAGTTTGTTACCTGATAACCAGCATCTCTTGGGTCGAGCCAAGGATCGAGAAAAGACTTTAATCGTTCTATTCGATATGGCTCCATAATGGCGATATATGCTAGACCAAAAATAGAAAGGACTGATATTATTCCGAATTGCCACAGCGGTATTCCTACAATGAATAACATACAAAATGCAGTAATACTGATGACTACTATAGAACCATAGTCAGGCTGCCTGAATAAAAGTAATACAACTAAGCTAATTATGATTAATGGCGATAATACGCTCCTCCACTGATTCTTAAGTTTTTGATGGTGTTTCTCTAAATAGCTTGCTAGAAAAATAATAATGGCAAATTTTGCAAATTCTGCAGATTGCAAATTAAAAAAGCCAAGTGATATCCATCGTCTACTACCATTAATTTTTGGTGTAAATAAAACAGCAATTAGCAGGAATATCGATAATATAAAAATAAATATACCGAGCTTGCTCCAAATATGTGAGGGTATTAATACGATAATGGTTGAGACGGCGGCTCCGAGTATTAAAAACATTAAGTGGCGCTTTAAATAAAAGAGATTATCGCTATATTTAAAATCAGCATGACTTATTGAAGAGGAGTAGACCATTATTAAACCGATGCTCAAGATTGCCAAAAATGAAAATAATAATTGCTGATCAATGCCTTGGAACGCACTAAAAAATTGTGCTCTCGACTTTCCAAATTTTAAATTCATTGTAAGCCCTCCACTACAGATATAAATTTTTCTCCTCTTTCTTCAAAATTAGCGAACATATCTAGGCTTCCACACCCGGGAGAAAATAATACAGCATCCCCTGATCTTGATATCTTTCGACACAAGAGTATTGCGCTCTCAATACTTTTTACCCGAGATGTTTCTATCTTTCCAACTATAGCGTTTTCTATCTCTGATGCTGCTTCACCTATTAATAAAACATGCTTTACAGATCCAGATAATATTGGGAATAGGACTGAAAAATTTTGTCCTTTAGATTGGCCGCCGAGAATCAATATTATATTTGCTACAGTAGGAAGGGAATTTATAGCGGCAGCAGTAGCTGCAATATTAGTAGCTTTAGAGTCATTAATATAAGTTATATTATTTAATACTCTCACGGTTTGGAATCGATGAGGTAACCCTCTAAATCGTCTTAAAGTTTCTATCATTTGCCTGAAAGGTAAATTAACTGCTCTTCCTAACGCCAGAGCAGCAAGAGCATTACTCATATTATGAGACCCTGACATCCCCAATTCACCTCGAGATATCAATTTATCAAACTCGTAAGCTAACCAAGTTTTATTATCTGTGCTAGTAATGACACCAAAGCTATTCAGGTCTGGGGTACTTAGTCCGTAGCTCCATGTTTTAACTTTTTCGCCAACAAGCGGTATACTTAACTTATCATCTCGATTTATTATCACCTGCCTCGCACCATTAAAAATACGATGCTTGGACTGATGATAATCAAGTAATGAGTCATATCGATCCATATGGTCTGGACTTATATTAAGAACTGTTGCAGCTTCAGCGCATAAGCTGCTAATTGACTCAAGTTGGAAGCTTGATAACTCAAGAATATAAAAAGCTACTTCTTCGTCAAGTAAATCTAATGCGGGTGTTCCTAAATTTCCACCAATACCAACTGTGTAACCAGCATCAATAAACATCTGGCCCAGCAGAGTAGTAACTGTACTTTTGCCATTAGATCCGGTGATCGCAACGATCGGCGCATTAGCTGATCGTGCAAATAACTCAATATCGTTGATCACAGGTATATTCGATTCGATTGCAACTTGAACAGCTTCAGTTTTTCTCGATAGGCCGGGACTGATAATTATCTCATCAGCATTAGAGAGACTATCGACAGATAGTTCCCCTAGTGACAAGCTTATGCCTGGAAACTCAGTAATAAATTTCTCCAGTAATGGTGGCTCTTCTCGTGTATCCATCATAATAAAATGTTGGCCCAGTTGAGTTAAATGCCGAGCTATAGAAAAACCTGTAGCCCCTATACCAATAACAATTTTAGTTTTGGTGCTAGCAATCAGCTGACTCATAGGTACACTCATTCCTTTTACCTTAACTTCAACGTTATCAAGCCAATCAAAACAAGCATTACGGTAATAATCCATGCTCTGACTACTATACGAGTTTCGGGCATACCTTTTAGCTCAAAATGGTGGTGAATCGGAGCCATTAGAAAAATTCGTTTGCCGGTAAGCTTAAAATATGTCACTTGGAGCATTACAGATAAGGCTTCTACAACGAAAATCCCACTCATGATAAAGAAAACTATTTCATGTCTAATTATCACAGCTGTAATGCCTAAGGATGCCCCTAATGATAGTGAACCTACGTCACCCATAAAAATTTGAGCGGGATACGCGTTGAACCAAAGAAACGCAAGACCAGCTCCTGCTAATGCGGCGCAAAATATCCCTACTTCACCACTACCTTGTATATAAGGGATATGTAGATATTCTGCAAAACCTACATGTCCTGATAAGTAACCCAAAAGACCTAGAGCACTCCCTATAAGAACTGTTGGCATAATAGCAAGGCCATCCAAGCCATCTGTTAGATTTACAGCATTACTGCTACCTACCACTACAAAATATGAAAGTACGATATAGTAAGCTCCTAAAGGAACTACTATTTCTTTAAATAACGGAACAATTAATTGATTTTCTGCCCCATCGCTTCCCATTTTGTATAAAGTGATAGCGGCGATTAAAGCAAATAATGATTGCCAAAAATATTTCCACCTTGCCGGAATACCTATTGAATTTGCTTTGATAACTTTCTTGTAATCATCAACCCAGCCAATAGCACCAAAAGAGAGCGTTACCATCAGAATTACCCATATATACTTATTATCAAGATCTCCCCAAAGGAGTGTACTAGTAAATATGGAGAAAAGTATAAGTAACCCCCCCATGGTAGGGGTTCCCTCTTTTATCAAATGAGTAGAAGGGCCATCATCCCTGACTGATTGACTTATCTGTAGGCGTTTAAGGTAAGAAATCATCCATGGCCAGAAAATAAAAGAGATCAAAAGTGCTGTTAGTACAGCCATAACTATTCGAACTGTTATATATTTTATTACAGTAAATACTGATAGATATTGAGATAGGTAATCAGCCAGCCAAATTAGCATTCTATGGAGCTCCCCAATTTTTTATCGATTCAGATATGTCCTCCATACCCATAAATCTGGAACCTTTTATAAGAATAACTTTTTCATCATCCGAAAAATTATCATGAAAAATTTTGCTTTTAGTCAAGAAATCGAGAAGCTCTTTTTTATCATTAAAATGTTGCGACTTTTCACCAAATTCTTCGGCTGCATAAAGAGATAGCGGCCCCAAAGTCAGAAAAATGTTTACGCCGGCAGCAGATGCATACCTTCCAATATCTCTATGTAATCGGATCGCATCCCGACCTAGTTCTGCCATATCGGCTAATATCAATATATGCAGACCGTTAGCTTCTACGAGGCTATCTATGGCAGCCATAACTGAACCTGGACTTGCATTGTAAGTATCATCGATAAGTGTTGTCCCAGAACATAATTTTGAAAATTCCATCCTCCCTCTTACTTGTCTTAAGCTACTTAGCCCATATTTGATTATCTGTAAATCTACTCCAGCTGAAAAAGCACAAGCAGCAGCAGCGATTGCATTCGCAACATTATGTCTGCCTCTCAAAGGCATATTAACCGGTATCTTTCCCTGAGGGCTGTCTAGGATAAAGCTGTAACAGCCGTTATTTTCTAAAATAATATTCTGTGCGTTAATATCAGCTTCTGATTTAACAGTTGAAAAAGTAACTACTTTTGCTTTTGTCGATTTAATCCAAACTTTTGCATGAGGCTCATCAAGATTAATAACTGCGACTTCCTTATTCGTAAGGTTCTGATATATTTCACCTTTAGCTTTGGCGATGCTTTGAATATCACCAAAACTTTCAAGATGTGCAGGCATAACATTATTTATAAGTGCAATGTTCGGTCTAGCTATTTTACATAAATAAGCTATGTCACCAAAACCTTTGGCTCCCATTTCGACTACTGAATATTTATGATCATCTGATATATTTATTAGAGTAGATGGAACCCCAATTTCATTATTAGAGTTCCCTTTTGTAAACGATACCGGTCCACTTTTTTCAAGGATCGAAGCGACCATCTCTTTAACTGAAGTTTTCCCACAGCTTCCAGTTATAGCAATTAAACACCCAGTAAACTTATCTCGATTCGCTCTCGCAATATGTCCTAGTGCCTCAGTTGTATTTGGAACAACCCACTGGCTGATCTCAATATCTGGATCTAGTTTTTCAACTACTAGGCCGCAAACTTTCTTTGAAATTGATGATATAAATTTATGTCCATCAAATTTTTCTCCTTTCAAGGCTATAAATATTTGACCGTCCTCTATACTCCTGCTATCAGTAGATACTGAGCTGAAGAGGCAATCTGGATAAACTAATGTTCCTCCAAAATCGTCTGCTATTTGAGAAAAAGTTAATTGACCTATCATAGTCCTTTCTCTCTAATTTCTAATGCTAATTTAGCTTCGATCCTGTCACTAAAAGGCAAGCTACCAGATCCTAAGAATTGCAGAGATTCATTTCCTTTTCCAGCTACCAAAATTACATCTTTTTTTGCTGCAGATTTAATAGAAAAATTAATAGCCTCTCTTCTATCAAGAATGATTTTAGTAAAGGGGCTAGCGAATTGCTTGATTGAAGTTATACCTGAGAAAATTTGAGTAGCTATTTCTTCAGGGCACTCCTCTCGAGGATTATCATTTGTAATAACTAAATTATCTGCTAATTCCGCAGCAATTTTACCCATTATCCCTCGCTTTTCTGTATCTCTATTTCCCCCACACCCAAATACACACCATAATTTTCCCTCACAATTTTCACGCAATACTTTTAACACATTTCTGAGGGCATCCGGAGTATGTGCAAAATCCACTATAACCGTTGGGCTAATTTTTTTCTGATTATTCATAATCTCAGATTTGTTTATCAGCTCCATTCGACCAGGAATATTTTCCAAAACTGATAATTTTTTTATCACATTTAAAAAATCAATCCCTTGACAACAAGCAGCTCCAACCACAGCTAATAAATTTTGAAGATTAAACTTTCCTAACAATCTACTATTGAGTTCTCCCTCGCCCCATGGAGTATTTATCCTAGCTTTTATGCCTGAAGTTGTTATTTCTAATTTATCAGCATAAATATTTGCCTTTGGATTATCTAAAGAAAATGAAAACTTATTTACTGACAAGGGTAGGTCTCTGGCTATTTCGGATCCAATAGGGTCATCTATATTAATGACAGCATTTTTTAATCCAGGCATAGCGAATAATTCTTTTTTTGCCATAGAATAATTTGATAAATCTCCATGATAATCTAAGTGGTCATGGGTTAAATTAGTAAATACTGCTGTATCAAATGATAGGCTCTTAATTCTATATTGACTAATGCCATGTGATGATACTTCTACTACAGCTTGTTCTATATTGTTTCTAACAAAATCAGCAAGAACAGACTGGATTGTAATGGGATCCGGGGTTGTCATTCCTTTCGAAATAAGATCTATATTATTTGCTACTACTGATCCATAACCTAACGTTCCAATAATTCCTGTTGGGCCGCTAATGACACTCAAGAGATTTGCTAATAATTGTGCACAAGTAGTTTTTCCATTAGTTCCAGTGATCCCAGTTAATGATAATTTTTTTGAGGGATATGAATAAAATCGACCAGAAATTTCGCTTATTTTTTGATTGAGATTAACTATTGGTAAAACTCGTTCATTTTTAAAAGAGAGCCTTTTATCTGACTGGTAAAGGACAATCCTAGCTCCGGATTGAAGTGACGAATCAATATAGTCTCTTCCATCTCCTATGTTTCCAGGAATGGCAAAAAAAAGATCACCTGGTGTAACTTGACGACTATCTAAAGAAAGCCCAGAGATACTTAAATCAGCTAAGTTTTTACCTAGATTAAGATCAGGCAATAAATTACCCAAATAACAACTATGGTATATATTTGATGTTGCCATCAGATATCACCTTCAGACTGACTAGGATCCACCTTTTGATTAATTACTACTGCTCTTTTATTATCTGAAATTTTTGGTGCTACCCTTAACACTCTTAATGCTCTTTCAGTAACGTTTGCGTATACTGGACCAGCAACTTTACCTCCGTAATGTTGTCCTGCTTTTGGATCATTTATAATCACCACTGTAACCAAACGTGGGTTTTCTGCTGGCACTATCCCTGCAAATAAAGATACATATCTTTTTTCTTCATATCCTCCCACTGAATTTTTATGGCTTGTTCCTGTTTTACCCGCCACATTGTAGGTGTAGATAGCTGCATCTTCAGCAGTTCCTCCGGAACGTGTTGCGCCCATCATCATTTTACGAACTTCAGTAACTAATTCTGCATTTACTACCCGGTCTCCTTTAGGGATACTGTCCAACTTTTGCAGGGTAAGCGGTTTTTTTATCCCACCAGACGCTAATACTGAATAAGCCCTAGCTACTTGAAGAGCGGTAGCATTCATGCTGTATCCAATTGCAAGATTTGCTCTTTCTAGCTTCATAGATTTCTTATGCCAAGGTAATACACCAGATACTTCACCAGGAAAACCAATTCCGACGACCTCGCCGAATCCTACGCGTGAAAATAAGTCATGCATATCTCCAGGATCTATATCTATTCCTAGTTTTATTGCGCCAACATTACTTGATTTTTTTAGTAAATCATCAAGACTTATTTTTCCATAGTTACGGTGATCTCTTATTATTTTCTTACCTATTTGAATATATCCAGGATTTGTATCGATAAATTGTTCAGAAGAAATTTTTTCGTTTTCTAACGCTGCCAAAACAGTAAATGGCTTGATGGTTGAGCCTGGCTCATAAATATCAAGAATTGCCCTATTTCTTGCTCCTTTGATTAACTCCTCAGAACTTAGTCTGCCTCTATTATTTGGGTTATAGGATGGTTGGTTTGCCATTGCTAAAACCTCACCAGAATGAATATCCAGTATTATGACTGATCCGGATTTTGCATTATTTTTTATAACAGCCTCTTTTAATTCAGTGTAAGCTTTATGTTGTAATCTCATGTCAATACTTAAAGTTATATTTCGTCCAGGTTTTGCGTTTTTTTCTATACCAAGGTCCTTAATCACACTACCTCTTCTATCTTTAAGCACTTTCTTGTTTCCTGGAACCCCCGCTAAAATGTGATTAAAAGACAGCTCTATGCCTTCTTGACCTTTATCTTCGGAATTTGTTATCCCAACAATTTGTGAAGTTAGCTCACCACCTGGATAAAAACGCTTATATGCCTTTTTCATATAGATACCTGATATCTTTAAGGCGCGAATTTTTTCAGCCTTGGCTGGCTCAAGGTCTTTCTTGAGTCGAAGATGTATTTTGTGGGAATTCTTAGATAATCTTTTTTTCAAGCTTTTAGGGTTCAGGGATAAATAGTCAGCAAGATAGAGGAAATTAGGATGATTAACATCTACTTGATTTGGATTTGCAGAAACGATTATCACAGGACTACTAATTGCAAGTGGTTGACCATTTCTATCTGTTATAACTCCTCGATAAGCAGGAATAGACTCTTTGTGGACTAGTTTTTGTTTGACTTTACCCTGAAGAAATTCATAACCTTTATCGACATCAGCTAGAACTTGTAATCCAGCTATATGCCAAATTGCTGCAACCGGTAGTGCGAGTAGAAAAGATGCTAGCAACGTATATCGCCACCTTGAAATGTATAATTTATTTATCTTCGGTTTCACTAATTATCTCATCCTATTACTTACTAGATTTATTTATGGAAAAATTGCTATAAATTCGTCTCTTTTTGGAGCTTTCATATTCAAGTTATTTATTGCCAGATTTTCGATATTATTTAGTGAAGAGTGAGTGCTCTGCTCAATTAAATATTTACCCCATGTTTCCTGTAAAATATTTGATTCTCTCTCAAGATTTGATATTTCACTTGTCAGCACTCGGCAGGCATTACTGACATAAACTACAGAAAGTGAGGACGAGATTGCAGCAACCCATGCAATAAAAATCCAAATTACTAAATTTGGGGTGACCTTAGAATTTAATTGTGTAGCAACATTCATCTTCACCATACCTAAATCACTTTTTGTGCAATTCTCATTACAGCACTTCTTGCTCTTATATTATTTTTTATCTCGAGATCAGTAGATTTAACAGCTTTCGTTATGGAGCACATTCGTCGAATAATATCTTTTTCAAAAATGGGGAATCCCTTTGGTACACTATTTCCTTTTTCTTGATCCCTGATGAACCTTTTTACAATTCTATCCTCCAGAGAATGGAAGCTAATCACTACAAGTCGACCACCTACAGCTAATATTTCTAAAATGTCTGGCAATGCTTTTTTTAGATCATCGAGCTCTTTATTTATAAAAATTCTAATTCCTTGAAAAGCTCTTGTGGCAGGGTGCTTATTTTTTTCCCATGATGGGTTAGCATCCTTTATGATATTTGCAAGCTGAACAGTTCTTGTTATTGGCTTCACATGCCTAGCGCTAACAATTGCTCTTGCAATCCGCTTAGAATATCTCTCTTCTCCAAAATCTTTGAGAACTTTTGCAATTTCTTGCTCTTCGGCTATAGACAGCCAATCAGCTGCACTTGCCCCACAATTAGGATTCATTCGCATATCAAGCGGTCCATCCTTTAAAAAACTGAAACCTCTGGCTGAATCATCAATTTGAGGAGATGAAACACCTAAATCTAAGAGTACACCAGACACCTTTCCTGAAAAATTTTTTTGTTCGACCAATTGGCGAATACTTGAAAATGAGGTTTGTGTTATTTCAAATCGTTCATCAGCAGAAAATCTTTTTCTTGCTGTGTCACAAGCCTCCGGATCTTTGTCTATTGCAAGCAACTTACCAAGTCCGCTGAGTTGGGATAGTATTAACGAAGTATGCCCACCCCGACCAAAAGTTCCATCAATATATAAACCGTCAAAATCTGTAATCAATCCTGAGACTGCTTCAGCTAATAATACTGTCTTATGTTCTCCGTTTACTGACATATTTCTGCACCTATAAAGAAATAGATTTCATTTCTTCTGGAATATCGACATTATTGCTAGTATCTGCTAACCAATTATCTCTTCCTTGATTCCAATTTTGCTCGCTCCACAATTCAAATCTATGACGCTGTCCAATTAAAACTACTTTTTTTTCAAGCTGCGCATACTGTCTTAGCTCGGTTGGGATTAGGATTCGACCGTTACTATCTATGTCCACTTCTTTTGCATGACCTATCAAAAGTCTTTGTAATTTTCTGGTGGTTGTATTAAATGTTGGTAGTGAAGCAATCTCGGTTTCTATTCTTTCCCAAGAGGCCGAAGGATAAATTAGAAGGCACTTATCCTGTAAATCGATAGTAACTATTAAGTGTCCTGAACATGACTTTAAAAGGGCATCACGGTATCTTGAGGGCATCGCAATGCGGCCCTTATCATCAGTATTAATTTCATTATTGCCTCTAAACACTTTAAACCCAGTCCTATTAATATAAAAAACCACTTATACCCACTTATTCCCACTTTTATAACTATATGCTCAAGAAAGTCAAAGTCAAGCCAAAAAAGCTCCTCGGTGAATGAAATTTAGACTAAACTCAATAACTTGCAGTTAATGGTAAAAAGATTGCTATTAATAGTTAGATTTAACTAAGAATTGGAATTATGATCATTGAATAGAGCCACATATCTAAATTTGAAATATTAGCGGCTAGATAAGATTTAAGTTTGAGTTATCATTTTTATTTTGATCAGGATAGGTAGGTACTGCTTGAATATTTATGATCTTGTTTCAATCTTAAAGGGGAGGTTAATCCTTACAGATATAAAGAGGTAAACTGTAAGGATTAACCATATTTAGAGTTAGCCTATAAGCCGGGTTCTGTCGAGAGCAACCATTCCTCTAGGATGTTTGTCGCCAAGCACCTCAAGCAACCTACCCGAGTCCAACGCGGGCCGCGTCAAAGGACTTCTATTTGGTCTTGCTCCGAGTGGGGTTTACAATGCCACTACTGTTGCCAGTTGTGCGGTGCGCTCTTACCTCACCATTTCACCCTTACCTGCATCAATATAATTGAACATCGGCGGTATATTTTCTGCTGCACTTTCCGTAGGCTCGCACCTCCCAGGTATTACCTGGCACTCTGCCCTATGGAGCCCGGACTTTCCTCCCCTGATAACCGGATATCACCTAAGGAAATATCCAGAATAAACCAGCGGCGGCTGCCCAGCCAACTCTAAATATAGATTACCATGAAATAAATAATAATCAGATAACTAATTTTAACAGCTTGTGGGCAAAAAAACGGCTAGATAGTTTTCGGATTTTTATTTCTTTAAGTCCAAGGCTGATTTATAGAGTATATTTTTTTGGCCTCCAGTAATTTTTGCTCCCAAAGATACGGCTTGCTTTAAGGGTAATTCTTCCAGCAAAACAGACAACACTCGCTGAATATCCTGGGTATCATCTTTTTTTTCTTCGGGATCAGCCCCTGCAAGAACTAAAACCATCTCACCTTTTTGTTGATTCAAGTCCTGTTCAACAAACTGCAATGTGCTTTCTATTGATCCAGAAAAAAAAGTTTCATAAGTTTTTGTAAGCTCTCTGGCCAAAACTATCTCTCGAGTGGGCCCAATGATTTCTAGCATATCTCTGAGAGAACCTACTATTCTGTGTGGTGCCTCATAAAAAATTATAGTTCTAGAATCTTTTGATATACGTTTAA
>MDTG01259720.1_pt1 | contig 18472 bp, 16 predicted proteins | sample 811421 | NCBI WGS metagenome assembly MDTG01 (sample SAMN05326645, study PRJNA326480) | marine metagenome | isolation source: seawater | place: Pacific Ocean: South East | collected 2011
AGCTTGATAAGCAAAAATTGATAAAGTTAACAGGTTTGTTGAAAATTTGATGATGGCTGGGGCACTGGCGTGTTAAGTATGCCAAAAAGTTGGCGACCTCGGTGCGATTCGAACGCACGACCTGCCCCTTAGGAGGGGGCTGCTCTATCCAGCTGAGCTACCAGGACTTTAAGTTAATTCTCTTTAAACTTCTGTATAAAAAACTATTACAGTCGTCTGACTAAAAAGGAATATAAGGTTCATCAGATTTCAATTCTGTATTATTGTCTATTCTACTTAGAGAATATTTGCTGATAGCACTCCTAGTGAAGGGCATATCATAAAGTACCTTCATTATATAATCAGGAAGCTCATCTTCAAATTTAACCTCTAGTATAGAATGATTATCTTTTGTTAAATTATTCTTTTCTATTTTTTCGATGTTTAAAAGATCTGTATTGAAACCGTGGCTACTCAGATTAGAGTCAATCGTAATTCTAATCCTGTTAAATGGGAGATAAAAAGCATATCTCTGATAAGTAACTATCGTTTTTGGTGAATAATGAAAAATATTCATTAGTTTTGCCGCATACGCTAATGAATTATTTTTTTCAATTGATGAGTAGTCTCCCTTTAAGATATCTTGAATTTGGGTATTTGTAACAGTAATAGATAATTTTTCTATTACACTATTGAGTTTTCTTTTTATTTCAAATTTTCCAGAAGATATATCTCGATTATATATCCTTAATCTATATTTTTCCCTGTAAAGAATGCCATCTAACTTTTGATTGAGATCTTTGTCTTCCAAACTATCAAAGTAGAGACTTGATATTTCATAGCCATCTTGACTAACATTATTGGTATCAATCAGCATTAAGCTACCGAGAAGCTGTTTGATAAAATCTTTTTTGCTGGAGGGGAACCAGAATTTTAGCTCTTGTCTCTTAACATTAAGCATATCTATATTACTTCTGAGGAGTTATCGCATAGCTGAAAGTTGAATTTATCTTGTAATTTATTATTTATGTCTAGTATGTAAATATTCTTAAATGCTTGATTTCTTATACCGATAGAAGGTAATCCATACATTTTTTTCTTAATATATCCAGCTATATCAATAATATTATTTCTCAGATTATTATTTTCTAGGCATACATCTGATGAATCTTTTGTAGCTATACCAATATTATTACCCTTAATTTCATTTTTAGAAACCAATGCGACTGATTGTTCTCCAATGCTTATACCTTTATCCGTCATATTTTCAAAACGGTTGTTAGTGATTTTGACATTAGATCCGCTGATATCTAATCCATCGCTAGAAATAAAATTTTTATAAGCATTATTAATAAAAAATAAATTATTAGAGACATCACCTTTAGTAAAGTCCAGATCGACCTGATCGCCTATATTATTCCTAAATATACTATCCTTAATTTTTATATTTCCATATTTTATGTTTAAGCCATCATCAGACTCACTATCCTCAAATACAGAGTTTTTGATCTCAACATCAACGCGATGAAACGAAGCCTGCCCGGTGAAATAAATACCATTTATAATTTTTTCATTTCCACCTCTTATATGAAAAAATCTCAAAGATACATAGTCATCAAATCTCTCTGAGCCCATGACAGCAAAAGTGCCGAATGGCTTACCTTTTGCTCCAGTAACTATTATTGGTAATTCTTTAGTACCCTCGGCAACTAATGTTCCTTTAACAAAAAATGAGACATTGTTTTCTAAATATATTGAAGTTCCGGGGTCGATACTAACAAAGGAGTTTTCAGGAAAAACAATATCTTTATTGATATAGTAATTACCTCTGGATATCCTATATTTTTTTATGGCCCTCTTTTTTGTGTTCAAATCAACTTTTAGCAATTTTTTTCCAAAAAATTCTAACCCATGACGATCATGATATAGAACTTCCTTAGAGTAATTTATATATATATTTGATGGGTTAATATTTGATATCGACCAATCTCTTTGTATTTTTATATCTTTTATACATCCAAAAGGCGATATAAACTTATTGATATTGTTAAAGATAATATATCCGTCAATTCTTGAATATGTTGGTGTATTTAACCTAATAGGTGTTTTAGGAGTATAAACTTTACCATCACATGATATAAATTTTTTGATACTCGATGATGTGTATGAGTCCAACAAAATTTTTAACTCATGATCCCCAGTTTCTCGTTCATGTACAGTTACATAAACTTTTGAGTACTCTAAGTATTTTTTTATATGTTTAATATTATGCTTGATTATGTCTAAGTTACCTTGATACCTATATTTAATATAATTAGTTGGGAAATTTATGCTAGAAAAAAATTCTGAACTTTTGTCATGCTCGTATTGAATCATAGCAAGAAGATTATCCTCGCTAGCTATAATTTTGGATAGAAAGATATTCCTTAAATTAACAAATTCTTTGTCCTGAATAAGCAAGTCAAAAATTTTGTGATAATGAACATCGTTATACTTATCTAAATCAAAATTTGCAGGTGCTGTTGCCTCAATCTTTGATGGCCCAGATTCAAGTCTAAATGTAAACTGAAATTTACCGGTTGCTGCATTAAAAATATATCTTGTGTTGTCCCCATATAGAGGCCCTACCGATCCTGTCAACTTTATGAACGCTGCAACTTTAGCTAGATTATTAATATCTACCAACGAGTATATATCTTTGATATTTTTTCTCTTAATAGCGTCAAATAGTTTCTCTAACAGGGTTGTAGCAACTCGAACGGTTTCTGGTTCTCCATCTTGCTCTTTATCGAAAGCAGTATAATCAGTAGTGCCCGCATGCGCAGTATTAAGTGATTTATTCCAGTCATCATTTGATTTTAATGCAGCGTAATTTGTTATTTGAAAATTCCTTTCAAGAAGTTCTTTATTGATTTGTTCCTGCATCAGATAGGGGCCTATAAATAAACCATTTATGTACAGCTTACGTAATGTTCCATAAGCAGTGATTACATTATTCTCTGAAATAAGCCTGTTAAGCGCATTTTGTGTTATGCCCCAATCATCGTATGGTGATAAAAAATTTATCCTCCTCATACCAGAATGAAAGCTCTCTTTTGAAGGTATTTTTATCTTGAAAGCATAACCACCTGTTGAGGGATCTATATACTCAATATCTACAAACTTATGAAGTTTTTCCCTAATATGGTCTAAATTTTTAAAAGATTTTCTTATTGGGCCATTTGATGTTCCATGTAGTTTTACTTTTACTTTTTGCTCGGTGTCTGCAAATACTACTTTTGCTTTTCTCCATCGGTTAGTATCATCTGAAATATACATAATAGACGAATTGCTAATAGGTCCATCATTGTTTTCAAAAGAAGTAAAGTATGTTTGTCTGAAAGCAAGTAAGTCTTCTGCAGAAAATTTTAAATTAACTGAATTACCGTCATTTACGAAAGTTCTTTTCTTCAATGACTGCGTAAAATCCAACTCAAAAATAATTTTTTCAAACCTGGCGTATTCTATTTTTTTAAAATTTTTTGTATAAAATTTATAGAAACTGTAGGAATTCAGGAAGCTCATAGCCATAAAGTAAAAAACAAATACAAGTAAGGTAACTATGAATATTTTTGATTTTGATGAAAAAGACTCTAATTTTAGAAAAGTTGACATAGGCTGATCAAAATCAATTATTTGTCGAATAGTTCAATAATCTTATTTGCTGAACTCCATCTATTTCTCTTATTTTTTCATAAAACTCATCAGTTTCATAAGTCGTAATCTCAAAAACAAGTTCATTTAATTCATTTTTTTCTGACTGACTTCTGATGACATTATTCTTTGATTGTTTTGTAATCAAACTTTTTACTTCCGGGGCAACTGAAGAATTGCAATTTACTACTAAAAGTTTAGATTTTAGTCTTGAGGGTATTTTGCTGTAATAAATTAAAGATACGCCTATAAAAATTGATGCAATTATCGAAACTGAATAATAGGCTACTCCGTTGGCAATTCCAGCCGCGACACCCCAGAAAAGATAAACAATGTCCAAGGGATCTTTAACTGCAGCCCTAAAGCGAACAATAGACAGCGCTCCAACCATTCCAAGCGATAATATCAGATTCCCACTAATTACCATAATTACCATAGTTGTGATGAGTGTTACGAGGACTATTGCCATCGCGAAAGACTTCTGAAAAAGAACTCCTTGAAAGGTTCTCCTATATATATATGAAATAAATAAACCAGTTAATAGCGATACCAGCATCGACAAAAATATAGTTGCTATTGTTATACTACCGCTGCCAGATAAACCTACAGAACCTGCTTCAAGTATTTCATTAAATGTAAATTTGTTTTCCAATACAATCAGCCATATTTTGAAAAGACTTACTATATACAAAAAACTATGTTTCAACTAGATGTATACAAAGAATATCCTTGAAATCACTCTAAGTGTAAGTCCATGGTTAACCTCATTCAAAGAGATTTAAGGGTGGAGCTATAAAACTAAAAACCTTGCTTTCAGAAAAAACTGCTAAAAACTGCTATTTAAACCATCGTATTCATTTTTTTGCTTGACTTAAATCATCTCACGATTAAATATAAGCAATTGGGTAATATTTAACTTTATCCAATAGTTATACTCCAAAATAAACCATTACGAAAAGGCATTATGATGATGAACATGTTAAAAGCAGCACTACTTGTCTTGATATTCGGTGCTATATCAAACGCTTATGGTGGGCACTGTGGTACAGATCACAGCGGTGAAAGGGTTCAAGTGAGCGAAAAAACTGATGCAGCCCATGAAGGCCATGAAAAAAAAGGCGACCATGAAGACCATCAGGATGATGAAGACCATCAGGATCATGAAGGACACGATCACTGAATTATAAATAAATATAAATAATTTTATGGTCTAAGATTTGATTGTCGGGTTTTTATTACTGTTTCTAAAGATTTAAGTTAATTAGATGTAAATTTAGTAAATTTAATTTTGGTCACCACACAGCGTAATTATTTGTGTTTTTTTTATTCAGCTAGGATTGATAATTTTTCTTAAATAAGGAGAAGAATTCTTTTTATTTAAAAATTTATATAATTTAATTTTTAAAAATATTATTTCTAAGTATGAAATACACGACTGCTGAATTTCCAATTAAAAAAGAGATATTAAAGCTAGAGATATTTAAAGAAAGACTGCTCGGAGAAAGTGAAATTCTTTGGGATGAAGTTAATGCAATTGATAGAGATATTGCAAACCTTAAAAAAATTCTTGAAGGCAAAAAGATTCCTAGATAATTTAACCCTTTCTTTCTAATAAGAGATCTCTAGCTAAATTCAATTTTGTTGCCATGTAATTACTTCCACCTCTATCAGGGTGAAGCTTTTGCATGAGTTTTTTGTGTGCCATGATAATTTCTTCGTCACTTGATCCTGGCTCTAGGCCCAATATTTCCCAGGCTTCAGTCTGAGACAATGTATTATTTTTTTGTGACGCGACCCCGCCGTCTTTTCTAGATTCGCGTGATCTCATCCACATTTGAATTAGTGGAAAGCCCCTCAGTAAAAATAAGAAAATAAATTTTACTACAGGTATTAAGGCTGCTCCAGCAGCTATTATCCATGAAATTCTTCCTGACAGAGCTAAAGCGATAACCACACCTATCAAAAAATAAAGAATACTCTTAAACAATAGTTTTTTTCTTTCCAATGGACCAGTTTTTTTACTCTTAGCATAGTAAAAATAGCTTATTAGTAGAATAATTATGATTGTTACAAATAAACCCATGCTATTGATCCCAGTTTCATGACTGATGTAACGAAATAATTTTATTTTTATGAATCGTCGATAGTTTGTGTTGTCCTAGAGAGCCTTGTTTCTAGGCACATAATATATTGATAAAATACTATATATAATCCTGCTGTTAAGTCTATAAGAAGTTCTAATAACTAGGAAAAATTTATGACTAAATCCAATTTGAATATAGTTGTTGTTTCGTTATATCGCTTTACAAAGCTTCCAGATTTTGAATCATTTCGCAATCCACTCTACGACTTGATGGTTAGTGAATCTATTCTGGGTACCTTTTTATTAGCCCCAGAGGGTATCAATGGAACAGTCGCTGGTCCAAGGAAAGGTATTGACGCAACGATAGAATGGTTAGAAAAGGATATCCGTTTTTCAAATCTAGAAATCAAGGAATCATATGTCGACAAACAACCTTTTTATAGAACAAAGGTAAAATTAAAAAAAGAAATTGTAACAATGGGTATTAGGAGTATAAATCCAAACGAATTAGTCGGAACCTACGTTGATCCTGATGACTGGAACGAGCTTATTGGTGACCCAGATGTATTACTTATTGATACCAGAAACGACTATGAGGTAAAAATTGGTTCATTTGCTAATTCAGTTAATCTTGAAACAGCTAGCTTTAGAGAATTTCCTGATAAGGTGACAAAAAATCTGAGAGTTAAGAACAAGAAGAAAATTGCAATGTTCTGCACGGGTGGAATTAGATGCGAAAAATCCACAGCTTATTTGAAACAACAAGGCTTTGAGAATATTTTTCATTTGAGGGGAGGAATCCTAAACTACCTAAAAAAAATACCTGAGAAATCCTCTATGTGGAGAGGTGAGTGTTTTGTATTTGATAATCGGGTTACGGTAAATCATAATTTAGAGAAAGGCTGCTATGATCAGTGTCATGCATGTCGAATGCCTATAACAAATGAAGAAAAAAAACATAAGAACTTTAAAAAGGGCATAAGTTGTCATTATTGCGCTGGCCAGCATACTAATAAACAGATCAAACGGTATGAGGATAGAGAAGAACAAGTCATGTTGGCAAAAAAAAGAGGAGAGGTGCATCTTGGCTCCTCAATGGAATCTCAAATATATATCCGTAAGAAGAAAAAAATTGAATTAAAAAATAAGCAACGTAAAGCGGATAAGGAGTAAATATTTGATATTAAAAAGTACTTAATATGTTGATTAATTTGAAGTCACTAGTTAGCCGATAATGTTAACCGGTACAGCCTGTGGCTCAACACTCATATCTACTGAAGGTGGCACAAAATCTGTTAGATTAAGCCCTATAACAGCGGCTTTGTACTCTTCGATAGTTGGGATACGACCCAAGATGCTAGACAATACAACCATTGGCGTAGAGGCTAGCAGTGACTCACCTTTCTTTTCATTAGTATCTTCAACCACTCGGCCTTGAAAAAGGCGGGTAGAGGTAGCTAGCACCGTATCACCTTTAGCAGCCTTCTCTTGATTGCCCATACACAGGTTACAACCTGGACGTTCTAAATACATGATATTCTGGTAGTGTGTTCGCGCTGTGTCTTTAGGATCGGCATCATCAAATTCGAAACCAGCGTATTTTTGTAATAGCTCCCAGTCCCCTTCGGCCTTCAACTCGTCAACGATATTGTATGTGGGCGGGGCAATAACTAGAGGTACTTTAAAATTAATTTCTCCCTGTGCTTCAAGGTTACGCAACATCTGAGCGATGATCTGCATATCACCCTTGTGTACCATACAAGAACCAACAAAACCCAGATTAACAGTTTTGTTTCCGCCATAATAAGAAACTGGACGAATAGTGTCGTGGGTATAGCGTTTGGAAGGGTCCTCATTGTTTACGTCCGGATCAGCAATCATCGGTTCGTCGATTTGGTCCAGGTCAACAACTACTTCGGCATAGTATTTGGCGTTGCTATCTGGGGCCAGAGCAGAGTCATCTCCCGATTGGATTCGTGCAATACGTTTATCAGCCAAATTAATTAGACCTCGCAGCATGCCTACGTGGTTTTCCATACCCTTATCGATCATGATCTGGATACGACTTTTAGCAAGCTCTAACGATTTGACTAGAGTTTCATCGTTAGAGATACAGATAGAGGCTTTTGCCTTCATTTCTGCAGTCCAGTCAGTGAAAGTGAAAGCTTGGTCGGCTAGTAGGGTACCGATCTGTACTTCAATGATACGACCCTGAAAGACATTCTCGCCGTTAAATTGCTTGAGCATCTGCGCTTGAGTTGCGTGCACCACATCACGAAAATCCATATGGCTTTTCATGTGGCCCTTGAAGATAACCTTAACAGACTCAGGAATCGGCATAGATGACTCACCAGTTGCTAGCGCCACAGCTACGGTGCCAGAATCAGCACCAAAAGCAATGCCCTTAGACATACGAGTATGCGAGTCGCCACCGATGATAATTGCACGATCGTCTACAGTGATATCGTTCAAGACCTTATGGATCACATCGGTCATAGCATGGTAAACGCCTTTGGGGTCTCGCGCGGTGATCAGACCAAATTTGTTCATGAAAGACATTAGCTTAGGAATATTGGCTTTAGCCTTGCTATCCCAAACAGAAGCAGTGTGACAACCAGACTGGTAAGCACCGTCGACTCTCGGGGAGATTACAGACGCCGCCATGGCCTCCAGCTCCTGACAGGTCATAGGACCCGTTGTATCTTGAGAACCGACAATATTGATTTTAACACGAACGTCAGAACCGGCGTGTAGCGGGGTATTGGAAGACACACCTAGCGCATTCCTATTGAAGATCTTCTCAACAGCAGTTAGGCCCTGTTCTTCAACATAAATTTCTTTAGATGGCGCGAAAACTGGTGCAGGTTTAACCCCTAAAACATCAGCGGCAATAGTCTGAAGCTTTTTACCGAAGACAACAGCATAAGAGCCACTAGCCTTCATGAATTCAATTTTTTGAGGTGTAAATGCAGAAGAGATGTCCGCGAGCTCTGTATCGCCATTGTATAGCTTGCGCTCTTTTGTGTTAATGGTCAGCACAGTACCGGTAGCTACTGAGTAAGCCTCCTCCAACACAACTTCACCGTTATCATCAATAACTACATTACCTTTGGCATCTAATTTTTTAATCCAGTTTTTTAGATCGAGACCAATGCCACCAGTAACGTCAACAGTTGTCAAAAAGATTGGAGAGATACCATTTGTACCTGCAACAACTGGACCAATATTAATAAATGGAACATATGGACTAGCTTGTCTGCCCGCCCATAGGGCAACATTGTTAACGCCTGACATACGTGAAGAGCCAACTCCCATAGTACCTTTTTCGGCGATTAGCATCACTTTGGCATTTGGGTGCCTATTCTGTAGCTCAACGATTTCCTGCTGAGCTTTTGGGGTCATCATACACTGACCATGCAGTTCACGATCGGCACGTGAGTGTGCTTGATTACCAGGAGACAACAAGTCAGTCGAGATATCACCTTCTCCGGCGATATAAGTAACGATTTCGATAGTCTCGTCAATTTCTGGTAGTTTGGTAAAGAACTCAGCTTTCGAGTAGCTCTCTAGGATTTCTTTAGCGATAGCATTACCGGCTTTGAATGCGGCAGTTAGCTGATCAGTATCGGCTTCATACAAAAATACTTGAGTTTTCAGAACATCAGCAGCTGACTTGGCAATATCTAGATTTTCAGAAAGAGCAAGGTTGAGCAGAACTTTAATAGAGGGACCGCCTTTCATATGTGATAGCAGCTCAAAGGCAAATTCTTTTGTTATTTCTGCAACGTCAAACTCACCCAAGATGATTTCTTTTAGAAACTGTGCCTTGATGCCAGCAGCGCTGGTTGTCCCTGGAAGCGTATTATAAATTAAGAATTTGAGGGAATCTTCACGATACTTATTCTCAGAATCTTTGATTTGAGCAATAATTTCTGTAAGTAAATCACCATTATCTATAGGCTTTGGGCTTAATCCTAGATCTTTTTTCCGTGTGGCGATTTCATCCATATATTCTAAATACAAGCTCATTTAAATCTCTCACATATTAATAATTATTTATTATAATCTATCTCTACAGGCGAACATTTGACTTATAATTAAACCATTATTCGTATCATGTAGTGCAATTTTAGAGATGATATTCTACTATAAAATACTCATCAAAGTGATACTGATTTTGCAATTCATTTTAAAAAAATAAATTTTTGTGTAGTTTGCTCCACATATCTGAAAATTAATGAGTTATGAGTTTTGAGCACTAAAACAGTCAATGGTGAGATAAAAATAAATTTTTGGTTCAAGTATAATTCTACATTTTGTAGTATTGAAACTTAAGAACAAATTCTTATAAGAGTGAAATTTCGTGCTACAGTTTTGTGTAAAAGAAATAATAGATTTTTTACCCTGTGAAACGTCAGAAGATTGGGTCATAGAGGCACTAAGAAATCAAAAAACATTACTAATCGACCATGCTAATTGTGAAAAAAAAGCAGCTAGCACAGCACTGAGTTTGATATATAGGTATCCTGATAACTATGATTTAGTCAATAAAATGTCAAAGCTTATTCGTGAAGAAATGCGTCATTTCGAGCAGGTTATACATATAATGAGAATACGAGGTATCAAGTATCACAATATTGATGCATCGAGATATGCTTCGGGATTAAGAAAAATGATTAGGACATATGAGCCTGCCCGATTAGTTGATACTTTAATAGTTGGTGCATATATTGAAGCTAGATCTTGTGAGAGATTTTCAAAGCTAGCGCCAAATCTTGATGAAGATCTAAAGAAATTTTATTTGTCTTTACTCAGATCAGAAAGTCGACATTTCCAGGATTATTTACATTTAGCAAAAAATATACCTGACGTCTCTTTTAATGATCGAATTAAAGCTATAGGAGAAAAAGAGCTGGTGCTTATAAAGTCTTTTGATAATAATTTTTATTTCCATTCTGGATCTCCACAGGTAGGGGTATAATTATTATTTCCTGAGTAATTTTTCATAAAAGAGTAATATTTCTATTGCTTTGATTGCAGTAAATCTATAATGACTTCATGCTAAAAGAATTGACACTACATTTTATAACCATTTGCACTTCAGCTATGAAAATCCTCCCAGCTGAATTTTCCCATGATCTTGGTTTATTATCCCTGAAATTTCTTTATATACTAGGATTTAAAGTTTCCCAAGATACCAATAAAGACTCATCACATAGTGGTATAGCGTTTAAAAATAAATTAGGTCTTGCTGCAGGGCTAGACAAGAATGGTGATTATATTGACCCTCTTGCATCCTTAGGTTTTGGATTTTTGGAACTTGGAACTGTCACGCCTAGACCCCAAAAAGGAAACATTAAGCCTAGATTATTTAGACTTAGCTCAAAAAAAGCTTTAGTGAATAGCTTAGGTTTTAATAACAAAGGTGTGGACCATTTAATTAAAAAGATAACTCTGCGGAAGTCCACAGTCCCACTTGGTATAAGCATTGGCAAAAATTTTGATACTGATTTAGTTAAAGCAAAGGATGATTATCTTATTTGTTTAGAAAAAGTTTACCCTTATGCAGATTATATTGCAGTAAATATATCTTCACCGAATACTAAAGGACTTAGAGATCTTTTCAATAAGGAATATTTTTCTGATCTGATATCTAGTCTAAAATCAAAACAAATTGAATTATCGAAAACTCATAAATATGTGCCGCTTTTTTTAAAGATATCTCCAAATATTGAAACTGACCATCTCAAACAGCTAGTAGAAATTATTTTGGAGGAAAAGGTAGATGGAATTATATGTGCGAATACCTCAAACACACATAATCATCCATCAGGAAAAGGTGGGATAAGCGGTAAACCTTTATTTAAGCTATCAACTGAAATTTTAGTGACGCTTAGGTCACTGGTTGGTAAAGATTTCCCTATAATAGCCTCTGGGGGAGTGATGGATTTGGCTGATTTTCAAAAAAAATTAGATTCAGGTGCAGACCTAGTTCAGATCTATACTGGATTGATATACAAGGGACCATCTTTAATAAATAGCATCATTAATTCAAAATGATTTTTTATTAAGCTTGGTCAGTCCCCTATTTTGAAAGATATTAAATCAAAATTCTCTTCATTGCTGATACGAATAAACCATCCATTTTTATCCCAATCACCCAGCACAAATCTTTTTCCAAACTGTTGCTCATGTATTCTAGGTCTGTGAGTATGTCCATGTATCATAATGTTTGCATTATATTTATCCATTATGCGATCAACCTCAGATATTGAAACATCCATTATATTTTCTGATTTATTAGCATTAAGTTTTTTGCTTTTTGAGCGTAAAATTTCGGCTATTTTTTGTCTGAACGTTATAGGCAAATTAGTTAATATAAAACGCAAAAGAGGACCTCTAGCTATAAGCCTAAATCTCTGATACTGCTTATCTGCTGTACAAAGTGTATCGCCATGAAGCAAAAGAACAGTTTTGTTTGGATAACTCAAAACATGATGATCAGACAAAAGTTTGCAGCCAGTTTGCGCTGCAAACTTTTTACCATATAAAAAGTCCCGATTTCCTTGCATTAAATAAACAGTTACACCCTGCTCAGTGAGATTTCTTAGAGATAAAATAACTTTTCGAGAGAGAGGCTCTCTGTCATCGTCACCTATCCAGGCTTCAAACAGGTCACCTAATATGTATAGGGATGTTGAATCAGCAGCCTCATTCTTTAAAAAATTAAAGAAAGCCTCAGATATTTTAGGGTGATGAGGCGACAGATGTACATCTGAAATTAATAGCGAGGACATTTCATCAAATTTTTAACATCACTCTGTAACACATTTATCAGCATAATCATCACTTATAGAAACACCAATAACTACCACACTTTGTGTTGGAACGTCGCCATGAGGACCATTAGAACCTGTTGGTACTGCTTTAATTTTATCTACAGTATCCATACCGTCAACAACTTTACCAAATACTGCATAACCCCATCCTTGTGCATTTTTACCAGTATGATTCAAGAAAGCATTATCGTTAACATTTATGAAAAATTGCGAACTAGCCGAGTGTGGTTCGTTTGTCCTAGCCATTGATAGAGTCCCGGTATCGTTTGAAAGACCATTATCTGCCTCGTTTGTAATAGGTGCACTGGTTTCTTTTTGCTGCATTTTTTCATTGAATCCCCCACCCTGAATCATAAAATTACTTATAACTCTGTGAAAAATTGTACCGGTATAAAAACCATCATTGCAATACTTTAAAAAATTTGCCGATGATATTGGGGCATCATCAAAGTTTAGCTCAATGACTATGTTCCCAAAATTAGTATTCAGTGTGATCATATGAAATCTCCTCATTGATTCGCTTATCAAGATATTTGCGAGGATCATACTGCATTTGAAATTTTTTTGTACCTGTTAAGTGATAAAAAATTCATTTAATAAATTATAGATAGATTTATAGATTTTTGTGTTCTTTTGAATCGTCAAGGTTTGATTGCCACCACTGTATTATTCCGCAAATCAAAATGAGTGTTACTCCAAGACTTATGTAAATATCAGGCACAAGGCTCCAAAAAACAATATCTACAATCAAAGCCATTAAAACGTAACTATACTCGAAAGGAGCTATGATCACCGGCTTAGCTATTCTAAATGCAGCTACTAAAAACATAAACCCTATTGCCCCAGCAATTCCTGAAACCATAAGATTTGCAAACTGTATTTTGCTTACATGGATCCACTGATCGAGTTCCCAACAGCTAGAAATCAACAGTAAGGGGAAAAATTGATAAAAGTTAATTGCCCAATCTGAATCTTTTTCCGAAAGTTTCTTTCCCCAGAGAATCAACACTGCATACGCAAAAGGTAAACTTAGTAGCGACAAGTAAATGAAACTTAATGTAAAAAAATCTAACTTGAGAACTAAACAGACACCAGCAAAGCCAGACAATGTTGCAATCCATTGAGCTATATTTGCTCTTTCTCCAAGAATAAAAGGGGATATTGCGGAAATTAAAATTGGTGCGCCAGCTAGAGCAGCTGCGACAGCACTCAGAGGGAAATTCTTTACAGCAAGATAATAACCGATGCTAATTATTGAAAAAAATATCCCTCTAAATATATGTTGCCAGGGATTTTTAGTTTTAAGTAAACTTAACCGACCAGTGCTTAACAGAAAGAGAGACAAACAAGTTATTGATGCAATAGTTCTAAACCAAATAAGCTGACCAGTCGGGACGCTATCGAACAATATTTTTAGTAGTATATCTCCAATTAAAAAAGATATGAGACATATCTGTAGGTATATGATGGCTCTCGTATTTGATTTAATCATAGCTTTCTTTCTCGAATTTAGCGGCCATCCATGAGAAACTATTAAAACTCTCACTTGAGTGGTTTATACAGAACATACTGAAGGCTATAATTATTGTTCTTAAGCAAATCTTTTTTAACAAAAAATTCATTAATTGGAAGCGTCATTATGACAGACGAAAATAAACCACTCAATTTTATCCAACAGATAATGAAAAAAGATCTGAATGAGTCGCTTGTTGATAGGATTATTACAAGATTTCCACCCGAACCTAACGGTCATCTTCATATTGGACATGCTAAATCTATTTGTCTAAATTTCGGACTTGCTGAGCAATTTGGGGGTATTTGTTATTTGAGATTTGATGATACAAATCCAGATAAAGAGAGCGACGAATATGTAACATCTATCGTTGAAGATATAAAATGGCTTGGTTTCAAATGGGATGGAGATATTAAATATGCCTCCGATTATTTTGAACAGTTTTATATTTGGGCTAAATATTTAATTCGAGAAAATAAAGCTTACGTTTGTGAGTTAAATAGCGAAGAGATGAGAGAGAATCGAGGCACCTTGACTTCGCCGGGGAAAAATAGTCCATATCGAGATCGATCTGTCGATGATAATATGAAATTGCTTAGTAGTATGAAGAATGGTGATATCGAAGAGGGAGCTATGACTTTAAGGGCGAAAATCGATATGTCTTCGCCGAATATCAATCTCCGTGATCCAGTCATGTACAGAATAAAACATATACCTCATCATCGGGCTGGCAATAAATGGTGCATATATCCATCTTATGATTTTGCTCATTGTCTAGAGGATGCTATCGAGGGTATAAGTCATTCAATCTGCACACTTGAGTTTTCTTCAAATAGGCCACTCTATGAATGGTTTATAGACAATCTCCCTGTGCCTCATAAGCCCCGTCAATTTGAATTTGGTCGTCTCAATTTGAACTATAGCGTTACAAGCAAAAGAAAACTTAAGGAGCTGATAGAGTCAGGATTGGTTGACAGATGGAATGACCCGCGAATTTTAACAATATCTGGTTTACGCCGAAGGGGTGTTCCGCCTGTGGCAATTCGAAATTTCTGTGATAGTCTAGCTGTAGCAAAGACTGATGGCTTAGTAGGTCTATCACAATTAGAATTTTTTATTCGTGATGAGCTCAATAGAAATGCTCCTCGTGCAATGGTTGTAATTAGACCTCTAAAGATTGTGATTACAAATCTTCCGGACAACTATCATGAAAATCTTGTAGCGCCATGTCACCCCGAATTAAATATGGGTGAGCGGACCCTTCCATTTACAAAAGAAATATTTATAGATGAGCATGATTTCAAAATAGAGTATATTAAAAAGTTCAAAAAAAAGCTCTCTATTGGCAAAAGGGTGAGATTACGTAATAGTTATGTAATCGAAGCTAATGAATATTTTGAAAACGAAAGAGGTGAGGTTACTCAAGTTAATGTATCACTTATACCAGAGACTCTAGGAAAAGATCCAGCAGATGGAGTTAAGCCAAAAGGTGTTATTCACTGGGTTTCAGCTGAGAAATTTATTAATTGTGAGATTCATTTATATGATCGCTTATTTAAAGTGCCATTACTCGCTCCAGATGAAAGCGATTTCCTTAAGATAGTCGATCAGGATTCATTAAAAATTTTGACAAATTGCAAAGCTGAGCTTAGCCTTGCAAATGCCGCAGTAGGAAGCTCCTATCAATTTGAAAGAGAGGGTTATTTTTGTAAAGATAATCTGAGCGAAAGCTTAAGTAAACTGATCTTTAATCTGACTATTGCACTTAGATCAAATTGGATAGAATCGAAGGATTAATGCTTCTTTAAACTGTCAATCTTCAAGGCTTAATAAATTAAATTATGGCACTGCAAATATATAATACCCTAACTCGTCAAAAAGAAATTTTTAAGCCTATAGTAGAGGGCGAAATCAGCATGTACGTATGCGGGATGACCGTGTATGACTTATGTCACATTGGTCATGCAAGAGTGTTGGTTTCATTTGATGTGGTTGCTCGATACCTAAGATCTCAAGGTTGGAAGTTGAAATATGTACGCAATATTACAGATGTTGATGATAAAATACTTGTCAGAGCCAAGGAAAATAACGAGGCATATAATGATCTAACTGAGCGAATGATAGACGCAATGCACCAGGATCAGCTTTTGTTAGGTGTTCTCCCGCCGGACATAGAGCCAAGAGTCACTAATTATATTAACGAAATTATCGAGATGATTACTAGTTTAATCGATAAAGGTTATGCCTATGTTTCAAAAAACGGCGATGTTTACTACCGCGTAAGTAGTTTTAAAAACTATGGTCAATTGAGCGGCCGTAACATAGATGACATACTCTCAGCAGCTCGGATCGAATCAAATCCAGATAAATTAGATCAGCGTGATTTTACATTGTGGAAAAAAACAGAAGATAAAGATGCAGGATGGGTATCACCATGGGGTCTTGGAAGACCAGGTTGGCATATCGAGTGCTCTGCGATGTCTACTTGTTGTTTAGGCCCGACCTTTGATATACATGGTGGCGGTCCAGATCTTACATTTCCTCATCATGAAAACGAAATTGCACAAAGTGAGGCATCAACTGGAAAAGAGTATGCCAGAGTTTGGATGCATGCTGGTGCAGTAAGAGTGGACAATCAAAAAATGTCTAAATCACTTGGAAATTTTTTCACAATCAGGGATGTGTTGAAAAGGTACAATTCAGAAACTATTCGATATTTTTTGCTCTCAAGTCACTACCGGAGCCCCATTAATTATTCAGAAGAAAATTTGATTGAAGCAAAGTTAGGTCTTGAAAGATTTTATTCTACCCTCAGACAATTCTCTCACATAAAACCTCGTTCAATTAGTAATCTGAAGGACAGTAAATATTATAAGCTTTTTCTTGAAGCTATGGACGATGATTTTAATACAAGAGAAGCCTTGGCAATTATGTATGAACTAGTTCGAAATATAAATAGCTCATATTTAGTTAATAAAGATGAGGCGGCTTTACTGGTGGGGGAGTTGAAGGCACTGGGTGGGATATTGAAAATTTTAGATTGTGATCCAGAAGAGTTTATGCAAGGCAGCACTGTCGATAGTGACTCAAAGAATTTTTCTAGCTCAGAGATAGAGAGCATGATTACCAAGAGATCAGAAGCAAAAAATAAAAAAGATTTTGCAGGTGCCGACCGGATAAGAGCTGAACTTCTTGATGATGGCATCGTTTTAGAAGACTCTCGCGGAGGAACTATCTGGAGAAGGCTGTAATAATACTTAATTTTCCTTGGATAATCTTCTCTCTGCAGAATCAACTGCTTGAAAGATAAGTGTATTTATAGTCATCGGACCGACACCTCCGGGAACTGGAGTTATCGCAGAAGCTCTTCCATATAGCGGTGCTAATTCAATATCTCCTATTCCGCCTGGGTGATACCCAGCGTCAATGACTACTGCACCGTCCTTAATCCATGCCGCCTTTATAAATTCAGGCTTCCCAACAGCACCTACAATAATATCCCCATTTCCCACAATTTTTGATAAATCCTCAGTTCGTGAATGACATATTGTTACAGTTGCATTTTTATTAAGCATCATCATTGCCATTGGTTTTCCTAAAATAGGACTACGCCCAACAATAACAGAATGTTTTCCTTGTACATCAATCTCGTAAGCGGACAGTAAACGCATGATTCCTTGCGGGGTTGCTGACCCATAGGCTCTTTCTCCCATAGAAATACGACCAAAACCCAAACAGGTTACCCCATCAACATCCTTAGCAAGATCTATACTGTCGAAGCAAGCCCTTTCGTCAATTTGAGGCGGGACTGGATGTTGCAGGAGTATTCCCTGACACGCTGGATTAGAATTTAAAGATTGAATTTTATTAAGCAATAGTTCCGTTGTAGTATTTTCAGGCATTTCTACGGCAATAGAATCCATTCCTATTCTTTTACAAGCATTTTGTTTCATGCGAACATATGTTGCTGATGCCGGATCTCCGCCGACGAGAACAGTTGCTAACATCGGTGTGTTACCACCGTTAGCCTTTTTTAAGTTAGCGACCCTCTCGTACAGTTTTTTTTCAGTTTTTAAAGCAACAGCCTTTCCATTAAGTACTTGAGTCTTCATGTAGATAATAGCTCCTAAATTTAAAAATATTAAATAGATTGTTACTTGAGTCTATCTTCTCATTTCGGACGCTCTCTGTGAAGTTAATACATCCAGCTTTTGTTTGCTTTTGATTGACTACAACGCTAGTCGTCAGTATTATGCCCACCTCTCGATCTGAGGGTAAAATAATATCGGGGATTAGCGCAGTCTGGTAGCGCGCCTGCTTTGGGAGCAGGATGTCGGGGGTTCAAATCCCTCATCCCCGACCAAT
>MDTG01371052.1_pt1 | contig 18470 bp, 15 predicted proteins | sample 811421 | NCBI WGS metagenome assembly MDTG01 (sample SAMN05326645, study PRJNA326480) | marine metagenome | isolation source: seawater | place: Pacific Ocean: South East | collected 2011
ATGGATCATCGTCGTATACAGAATTAATTCTTACATTTTTTGAAGCTTGAATAAATTTACCATCTCCAATCCATATTGCAACATGGTCAATTCTTCTTCTTCCATCCTTATAATATCCAAAAAACATTAAATCACCTTCATTAAGATTATCCCAATTTCTATTTTGATCAACTAACAAGCCTTCATTAATTTGTTGAGATGCATCTCTTGGTATTATAAGTCCATTCATTAAGTAAATTGTTTTAGTAAATCCTGAACAATCAAAACCTTTTGAAGATGTTCCTCCCCATAAATAAGGAACTCCAATGAATTGTTTAGAATTATTTATTATATCTGAAGTTGTTTTATCAATAGTATTAAACATTGGAGAAATATCCGTTTGATTTACCCACCCTACTCTCTTATCAGGATATTCAATTTTATAAAAATCTCCAATTTTATCAGTCACATTCAAAACAGAACCAACAACTAGATCAGAAATAACAGCTTCTTTCTCAATAGATGAATAAGCAAAACCTTGAACAGAACTAAATATGTATGGGTTTTTATAGTAATTATTATAATCACTTTCTGAAACAATTGATATCCCTCCATGATCAATCCATGAAATATATTCATCGGGAGTTTGAATAAGATACCACTCACCTTCCTTCTTTAAAATCTTTACCCTTGTCCCTAAAAGTGTTTGAGAAACTAACTCAGATGAATGTGATGGCCTACCTCTTAAATTACCAACTGAGTTGTTAATAATTCCATAAATTGTATCTTTTGGAAGTACAATAATATTCTCTGAATAATTTACACCTACACTGTCTAGTTTCTGCAAAAAATAGTTTTTTGCTTCAATTTTTGATGTTTCCCCATCAATTACTACAGTAGCATTACTTATTGAGTAAGTAATATTAAATAGAGAAACTCTTTTATCAGGTGCATAAATTGAATTCACCTCATCTATTATTAAGTCGATATTGGTGTTATTTTTATTACATCCAAAAAATATTAAAATGAAAAATAAGTATCTCATTTATTTCAATTTCTCAAATTTATCAAAGAGGTCTATTATATAAGGAAGAGAACCCGAGGAATGATTTTCTCCATTAAGATCAATAAACTCAACAGTATTTTTATCTGCACCAAGTGAAATAAAATTATTGTAAGTATCAACAGAATTTTGATATGGAACAGTAATGTCATCAGTTCCATGATACATTATCATTTTATTTTTGGGAACCCATTGATCTAAACTATTTTCTTCAAAAGCATCCACTATTATCTTTAATTCTAGATCACTATAAATATTATTAATGAAATTAGATGTTAATAATTCACTAATGTCATCACTCAAAACAGAATTAATTTCATATCCTGAATATTTTCCGTTAAAATATTCTGGGATAATTGAAGCATAAGGCTCATTAAAAATAGAAGATAGAGGAAGAGTCCAATCATATGATGTTTTATATCCAATTGCAACGTAAGCAATATAATATGGTACATGATAAGTATCTTTAGAAAGAAAATAGTCTAACATTCCTGATATATCATATCCACCAGATGCTGGTGCAGAAGCAACAAGATTTAAACCTGAATAATTATTATTTTCTAAATTATAATGTGCAGACATAGTAGCAAATCCTCCTTCAGAATAGCCTGAAAGAAATATATCTCCATTAAAATTATAACCTTCAATTTCAGAAAGCTCCTTAGTTGCTCTGATCATATCTACAACCGTCTGTCCTGTTATATCTGACCTATAATAAGGATGAACAATATCATCTGATATTCCAAAACCTAAGTAATCAGGTATTACAAAAATATAGCCAGCACTAGCAGCATTTGCAAAAAAACTATACTGAATTAGATCTTCAGTAGGTGCATCGGCATGTAAAGAAGTTGTACCATGATTAAAATTAAGAATTGGCATACCATTATCAGTATCAGGAAAAGCTACTAATCCTGATGCTTTGATTTTCTTACCATTATATGTTGTATTATAAGTTATTGTGTATAAACTAATATCATGTTTTAAATATCCTTCTAAATTTTCAAATTCAGAGGCTTGGACAATTTCTAAAATATTATCTTTTGTGATTGAAAATAATTTAGTGTAGGTATCAATATGAATTCTAGTATTTTCCTCTTGAATACTGCAAGAAAATAATATTAGAATTAAAAAAATGTATGCTTTAATTTTATACATGTGATATTTGTTCACACAAATTTAATTAATATTGAATTATGGATAACTATGGTTTTCTTTCTTTAATTCCTCCAATAATTGCAATTATTCTAGCAATCAGAACAAAACAAGTTTTCATTTCTCTATTAACTGGGATTTTTTTTGGTGCATTAATAATTGGAAACTGGAACCCTTTTAATGGAATATTACTTACAATCGAGTTTATTGTAGATGTATTTGATGATCCAGGAAACACCAGGGTTGTTTTCTTTACTTTTCTTGTGGGGTCACTAATTACTTTAATTCAAGTGTCTGGAGGAGTTGGTGGTTTTATAAAGACTTTTCAAAAAAAGTTTGAAAATAATAATGGAAAAGAAAATACTAAAAAGATACAATTATATGCCTCTGTAACAGGATTTTTATTATTTGTTGAATCAAATATTTCAGCACTTACCGTAGGTACAATTTTCAGACCTCTATTTGATAAACTAAAAATTTCAAGAGAAAAACTTGCATATATAGCAGACTCTACATCTGCTCCCTCAAAACTTTTAATACCATTTAATGGATGGGGTGCATATATAATTGGTTTATTAACTGTTCAAGGGATTGAAAAACCTTTTAATACATTAATAAATGCTATGAAATATAATTTTTATCCAATCCTTGTGATTCTATTATTATTAGTACTAATCCTAACTGGAAAAGATTATGGACTAATGAAAAAAGCAGAAAAAAGAACAAAAGGAGGTATTTTATTTGACAAGGGTTCATCGCCTATGGTTTCACAGGATATAACAATTATTAAAACAAAAGAAGGAGTAAAAGAAAATGCATTAAATATGTTTATTCCTCTTATATCAATGGTTGTAATAATGATATTAATGCTTTTCTATACAGGATATGATTCTAGTCAACAAAATATGAGTTTTTTTGATATTCTTGCAAACTCATCAGGTTCATCATCTGTCCTTTATTCTGTTATTATCTCAATTATAATAGCATCATTTTATTATATTATTTCTGGAATTTTATCCTTAAAGGAAGTTATATCTTATTCTATCAAAGGAATGTCAGGAATGATGCAACTTTCTTTATTAATAATGTTAGCATTTACAATAGGTAATTTATGTAAAGAATTAGGTACAGGAATTTATGTTTCTAATGAATTAAAGGATATTTTATCACCTAAAATGGTGCCATTTCTTTTATTTATTACAAGTTGTTTTATTTCGTTTTCTACTGGTACTTCATGGGGAACTTTTGCTATTATGCTAGCAATTGCAGTTCCAATATCTAATGAAATGGGAATTGAATCATCAATAACAATCGCAGCCGCATTAGGAGGAGGGTTATTTGGTGATCATTGTTCTCCTATATCAGACACATCTGTTGTTTCGTCAATGGCATCAGCATCTGATCATATTGATCATGTAAAAACACAATTGCCTTATGCTATGGTTTCTGGTATAATAACAGCAATTTTTTACTTAGTGATTGGATTTTGGATATAAAAGAAAAGCACTTAAAATAATTAAGTGCTTTACAAACTAAACTAATTGAATTTTTATAAACGCAAATTAATACTGTCTAGTTACATTAATGATAAAAAACCAATTATGGAATCTAGAAGATAAATCTATTTATTAAATTCTCTAATAGCTCCTGCTTACCAGACTTTAAAGAAGGTTCACCATTATTTTTAGCGTGAGTTGCTAGTTCATCTAAGTTAAGATTACCTTCAGCAAATGATTTGCCTATTCCAGAATCAAAAGATGAATATCTTTGGTCTAAAAGCTTAACATAATCAGAATCATTAATTATTTTCTCAACAATTAGTAATGACCTGGCAAAAATATCAATTCCTCCAATATGAGAATAAAATAAATCCTCAAGGTCCGTGGAATTTCTTCTTGTTTTTGCATCAAAATTAATTCCTCCTCCACTCAATCCCCCAGATCTAATAATCACAATTAAAGCTTCAACTATCTCATAAATATTATTTGGAAATTGATCTGTATCCCAACCATTTTGATAATCACCTCTATTTGCATCTATACTACCTAACATATTGGAATTTGCAGCAACTTGTAGTTCGTGATCAAATGTATGTCCTGCTAAAGTAGCATGATTGACTTCTATATTTAATTTAAAATCTTTATCTAATCCATATTCTTTTAAAAATCCAATTACAGTAGCAGAATCATAATCATATTGATGTTTTGATGGTTCCATAGGTTTTGGTTCAATGAAAAAATTACCCGTAAATCCTATCGATCTCCCATAATCTTTTGCCATATGAAGAAAAGTAGCCATATTATCTATTTCTGTTTTCATTTTAGTATTTAACAAAGACATATAACCTTCTCTTCCTCCCCAAAAAACATAATTTTCACCACCTAACTTTTGTGTGATATCAAGGGCATTTTTTACTTGAGCACCAGCATATGAAACTACATCAAAATTAGGATTAGTAGCAGCACCATTCATATATCTAGGGTTTGAAAAAAGATTAGCAGTGCCCCATAGAACCTTTATATTATTCGAATTTTTCTTTTCTTGAGCATAATCTGATATTTTATTTAGTCTTTTCTCTGATTCTTTTAGTGAGCTTCCTTCATCAATTAAATCAAAATCATGGAAACAGAAATATTCAAGACCTAATTTTGAGATAAATTCAAATGCAGCGTCCATTTTATTATAAGCTCTCTCATAAACATCAGAAGACTTATCCCAAGGATAAATTTTAGTTCCAGGTCCAAATGGATCATTACCAGTATTTACAAATGAATGCCAATATGCTATTGCAAATTTGAAATGATCTTTCATTTTCTTTCCCAATACTATCTTATCCTTATCATAGTATCTGTATGCTAAAGGATTATCAGAATCTTTTCCTTCATATTTAATCTCATTCAAATTTTTAAAATATTCTTTTTGACCAATTATAACTCCCATATCAATTAATTTAGTTTATTTAAAATGTTTTTCCAATTTCTATATTCTTCAGCGTAAAAATCCTCTTTAGATGGATTTATTTCTGAAATCATTTTAAGTTTTTGAAATGCTTCTTTTTCATCTTTATAAAATCCATAACCTAAAGCAGCACCTCTTGCAGCACCTTCAGAACCATTGGTATCGTATAACTGCAATTTTACCTTTGAAGAGCTAACAAAAGCTTCTCTGAAAACTTTACTTAAAAATAGATTTGCATTACCTACTCGAACTGTATTTACATCTACTCCAAATCTCCTTAAAAGTTCAATTCCATATGATAAAGAAAAAGCAATACCTTCTAATGTAGCTCTTATTATATGTTCATTTGAATGAACATTAAAATCTAAACCAATTAAATGGGAATCAATTTTTCTATTTTCAAATAATCTCTCTGCACCATTTCCAAAAGAATAAAATTTAACACCTTCAGAGCTACAAACTTTTTCAGCTTTTAAATCCATTTCTTTATATGAAGATTCTTTTAGTAAAGATTTTATCCATGAAAACGCAATGCCAGATCCATTTATACATAATAGTAAACCATTTCTTGAATTCAAACTATTACTATTACAGTGTAAAAAAGTATTAATTCTATTATTTGGGTCATAAATATTTTTATCTGTTACAGAATATATAACTGCGGATGTACCTGCAGTAGCTGCAATTTCACCAGGGTTTAATACATTTAAAGAAAAAGCATTGTTAGGTTGATCACCAGTTCTATATGAAATTTGAATACCTTTTTTAAAATCTAACTTTTTACATATCTCATCAGTAACATCTCCTTGATTTCCAATTGAATCAACAATTTCTGGAATAAAATTTGGATTAATATTATAATGATCTAGAACCTCTTTGCTAATTGAATTAGTATGAAAGTCCCACAATGTTCCTTCAGATAACCCAGAAGATGTTGTTGAAATTTTTCCAGTTAATTTATATACTATGTAATCTCCTGGAAGCATAACTTTATAAATTTCAGAATAAGTTTCTGGATCATTTTCCATCACCCATTTTATTTTAGATGCAGTAAAATTACCTGGAGAATTAAGAATGTGTTTTTCAATAATATCTTTATTTATTTCTTTTTCAGCATTCTTTCCAATTTCAACTGCTCTAGAATCACACCAAATAATAGATGGAATTAAAGGTTCACCTTTATTATTAATAGCTACCAATCCGTGCATTTGATAAGAGATGCCAATTGATTTAACTAAATCAAAATTGTTTCTATTTTTTAAGGTAATAAGACATTTTTCGATACATTGCCACCAATAGTTAGGATCTTGCTCTGCCCATCCTTTTTTTTTTGAAACTATTTTCATTTCTTTTTCAGGATAAGTAATAGAGTCAATGGTATTACCTTTATCAGAGTCAAATAATGAAGTTTTAACTGAAGAGCTTCCAAGATCAATACCCAAAAAATATGAAGGATGACTCATTTAAAAATATTATATTGAAAATCAATGCACAATATAGAAAATAATAAAATAGAATTGAAGGAATCAATTAGCCTTGTAGTAGGTAATATGATAGGGGCTGGTATTTTTATGCTTCCTGTTTCCCTTTCAGTATATGGATCAATAAGTATTTTTGGTTGGTTAATATCGGGTTTTATGGCATTGATATTAGCAAACATATTTAAAAGATTAAGCATAAAATATCCAGGAGAAAGTGGACCATTTTATTATACAGAAAAGAGTTTTGGAGAATTTGTTGGGTTTTTTGTAATATGGGGTTATTGGATATCAATTCTTTTAGTTAATGCAAGTTTAGCAATTGCAATTACTAGTTATTCAACAATTTTTATTAGCGATTTAGAAAATACCAAATTCAGTTTACCTTTTGCGATTACAATTATTTTTTTTATAGGTTTTTTGAATTTAAGAGGTATTAAGAAAGTTGGTAAATTTCAATTTATAACTTCAATACTTAAAGTTTTACCCCTTTTGTTAACAATCTTTATAAGTTTTTTTGTTTTTGACTTATCTAATTTTAATCCAATTAATATCTCCCAAGAAACAAATTTAGAGGCAATAACAATAACAACTGCATTAACATTTTTCGCATTTTTAGGAATAGAGTCAGCAACAATACCTGCTGACAAAATTAAAAATCCTGAAAAAAATATTCCAAAAGCAACAATAATTGGCACAACTCTAACTCTATTTATTTATTTATTTTCAAGTATTGCAATTTTTGGTATTATGAATCCAAGCGATATAGCAGTTTCAAATGCTCCCTATGCTGATGCAATTGGTATTGTATTAGGTGATTATGGAAAAATAATAATTGCAATATTTGCAATCATTTCAGGTGTTGGATGTTTAAATGGATGGACATTACTTCAAATTGAAATTCCAAAAAATCTTTCAGAAAAAAGACTTTTAGGTACTTTTTTTTCAGAGACTAATTCAAACGGCGTTCCATATAAAGGGGTGATTGCCTCAACAATTATTGTTTGTATTTTAATAGGAATAAATTACTCTAAAGATCTATCAAATTTATTTACTTATCTTATTTTAACCTCTACATTCTGTACATTGATTTTATATTTTTTTATTTCATTATCAGAAATCATTATTGTTTTCCAAAAAAAGAAAAATTTTTCATCTAATTACAAATCCCTATTATCTGGAATAACTGCTTTTATGTTTTCTATTTGGATAATAGTTGGTGTGGGTTATGAATCAATTATTTCAGGAGTAATATTACTCTCATTATCTCTTCCTATTTATATTTATCAAAAAAACTATGCTAAACATAAATAAGATTAGGAGTCAATTTCCATCATTATCAATAAAAAATAATAATGGTGATAGTATTATTTTTTTAGATGGCCCTGGAGGAACACAAGTCCCGCAAATAGTAATTGATGGAATCTCTGATTATTATAAGCTCAGTAATGCAAATACTCACGGAGAATTTATCACCAGTATTGAAACTGATAAAGTGATGAGTTCTTTAAGAAAAAAAATGGCAATTTTTTTAGGTGCAGAAAACAAAGACTGCATTTCTATTGGTCATAATATGACTTCATTAAACTTTAGTTTGGCAAGAGGTCTATCAAAATTATTTAAGAGAGGAGACGAAGTAATAATAACAGATTTAGATCATGAGGCGAATAGAGGCCCTTGGATGATATTGAAAGAAAAAGGAATTAAAATAATAAGAGTTGATTTATTGAATAATGGAAATCTCGATTATAAAGACTTTAAAAAAAAAATTAATGATAAAACAGTAATGATTGCAATGGGAATGTCTTCAAATGCTATAGGAACAGTTAATGATTTCGAATACGTAAAAAATTTAATAAACAATAAAAATATTTTATTTCTATTAGATGCAGTTCATTATGCTCCCCATTTTTCAATTGATGTAAAAAAAATTGGATGTGATTTTTTATTATGTTCATCGTATAAATTTTATGGACCTCATTTAGGATTTCTATACACTAAGTCTAATTTATTAGATAAAATAGAAACTGACAGATTAGATGTTCAAGAACAAAATGCACCATATAAAATTGAAACTGGAACATTGAATCATGCTGCATGCAAAGGTGTTGAAAAAGCTATAGATTTTATATCATATCTTGGCGAAGGAATTAGTTATAGAGAAAAGATTATAAATGCATATGAAAAAATCGGTCATCATGAAAATCAACTTGCAACAAAACTTTATTCATCTTTAAATAATTTTAAAAAGATAAATGTTATAGGCCCAGATTTCTCTAAAAAAAGAAGTCCAACTGTTTCATTTATTCATAATAGATTAAAAGCAAATAAAATTTGCAGAATATTAGCTGAAAAAAATATATGTGCTTGGGATGGTCATTTCTATGCAAAAAAAGCAATTGAAAAATTAAAATTGGATAAAGTTGGTGGTGTTACAAGGTTAGGAATATCATGTTATAACTCTATTGAAGAAATAGACAAAACAATTGAAGTTATATCAACAATTTAAGTTAATAATTTAAAATAATTTTTCATTAAATAGTTTAAAGTTTTGTATGAATTCAAAAGAATATCATCAACAGAAGATTTTTTCATCCATTCTACTTTCTCTATTTTTTCTTTTTTCTGTGGTTTCATTTTAGAATCATCAATACTCTCCATCATATACCAAGTTGTTTTCTTTAAAATAAATTTTTTATTTTTTGTATAAGTATGCCATGTGGATAGGATTTTTTTTCCACATGATACCTTTACTTTAGTTTCTTCCTCAACCTCCCTTTTAGCACACTGTTTTATAGTTTCCCCTTTATCTAATTTTCCTTTTGGTAAATCCCATTTTTTCATTCTATATATAAATAAAATTTCTTTTTTATTATTATTTACAACTCCACCACCAGCTTTGATTATTTTAAACATTTTCTTTAATTCTTTTATGTCATTATCGAGATTTTTTAAGGTTAAGGTTATAGAATAAATTTTTTTGAATTTGTACCTAGTCATTTTCTTCAAAAGATTAACAATTGTATCTATAGAAGCATCGTATATTAAAACTCTTGAATATAACTTTTTTGGAACAATGCCAGAGGATCCATCTACATATGTATCAAAATTTTCTTTCTTTAATTTTAAATTGTTTAAGTGTTTAAACTTTATAGGAATATCATTAACAAAAATTGTGTTCATATTAATTTAAATTCAATAATTATATATTAAAATTAATCTTACTTTTGTTAAAATATGAAAACTCTAGAATTATTAGATGATTTAATAAGTATAAATTCTATAAAAATTGATGTAAATAATCCCTTTACTTGGGCTTCAGGATGGAAATCTCCAATTTACTTTGATAACAGAGTTTCATTATCATACCCACATATTAGAAAAAATATAACAAATAGACTGATTGATATTATAGATAATAGATACAATAGTGTAAATATAATAGCGGGAGTAGCTACTGCTGGGATTCCTCAAGGTGCTTTAATTTCTGAGAAACTAAATCTTCCATTTGCCTATGTAAGATCTAAACCAAAATCTCATGGAATGAAAAATTTAATTGAGGGTAAAATCGAAAAGGGAAAAAAAGTAATATTGATTGAGGATTTAATTTCAACAGGTGGAAGTTCAATTAAAGCAGTAGAAGCAATAAGAAATAATAATTCTGAAGTTATTGCTGTATTGTCAATATTTAATTATGGTTTTGATTTATCGATAAATAATTTTAAAGAAATCAATTGTCATACTGAAAGCATATTCACTTACAGTGACTTACTAGAAGTTGCATTAGCTAACAGACATATTAGCGAAAAAGAACTTATTAAATTGAAATCTTGGAGAGAAAATCCTGAAAAATGGTCTTAAATATCAGTTAAGATATTTTTTTAACATTTCCAGCAATTTTTCCTTTTTTACCATCGACTAGTTCAAATTCTACTGAATCACCTTCATTAATTTGATCAATTAATCCAGTTGAATGAACAAAATGTTCAGTTTCATTACCATCTTCAATAATAAAACCGTAACCTTTAGATATATTAAAAAATTTTACTTTACCTGTACTCATAATATTTAAAATTAGAGCGCAATATATCTTATAATTATTATAATAAAGAATTATTACTTTATTTCTTTATCAACATAAGTTAATTCTACAGGAATAATTAAATCCTTTGCGTTTAATTTATCATAAGCAATCCTTGATAATCTTATATCAATCTTATCATTTATTCCTGTATTAGGAAGTTTACCAATAACTCTGACTATAACCATGCTCTCATTCATTTGGTTTTTAACAAAAATTATAGTTCCTATTGGAGCAGATTTATGTAATGCTAGATATTTATCAGAATCATCTAATCCATCAATTGATGATGCAAATCCTTCAATTGAATTAGTAGACATTTCCTCTAGATTTTCTTTAGCTTCAGGTTTTACACCTTTTTCATAAATTATTTTTTGTCCAATTGATAGGGAATTATTAGATAAATTATTCCATTCCTTTAGTTCTTCAATAGTCACATCAAATTTTTTTGATAGAGAATATAAGGTTTCTCCTTTCTTAACTATATAAGATTTTTCAGACTGAGAAAAAATATTGTTAAATGAAAATAAAACTAATAATAGAGCAAATTTTAATAACTTTATATAAGTATTCATAAATTAAAAAAATGATATGTACTCAAATATATTGAAGGTTTTTGTATTATTTATTCTCCCTCTATTTAATATTGTAGCTGATAATGACGAGAAAAAAATTCTATTAGGAAAAATTGATGATAATATTGATCCTAGAACAAATAGATACTCAAAATTATTATTAGATGAGGCATCTAAAGATGAATATGATATTGTAGTTATTGAAATGGATACTTATGGCGGAGCTGTAAATGATGCTGATGATATTAGAACAAGAATTTTAGATTTTGAAAAACCAATATACGTATGGATAAATAAAGATGCAGCATCAGCTGGAGCATTAATTTCTATTGCTTGTGATAGTATATATATGAGCAGTGGAGCAAGTATTGGCGCGGCAACTGTTGTGACCGGGGATGGTGCTCAAGCTCCAGATAAATATCAGTCATATATGAGATCCATTATGAGATCAACAGCTGAAGCAAAAGGTAGAGATCCAAAAATAGCAGAAGCAATGGTTGATGAAGATATATCTGTAGATAGTATTTCAATGGAAGGTAAAGTGATTACTTTCTCTACTAAAGAAGCAATGAAATTTGGGTTTTGCGATGCTGAACTTAATTCTGTTGAAGAAATTCTTGAAAGACAAGGAATTGAAAAATTTGATATAGTACCATTTGAACTTGGATCTGCAGAGGGTATTATATCTTTTTTTCTAAATCCAATTGTAAGTAGTATTTTAATTTTATTGATTCTTGGAGGTTTATATTTTGAATTACAAACACCTGGGATAGGGTTTCCAATTATTGCTTCCATTACCGCTCTAATTTTATATCTAGTACCCTACTATTTGAATGGAGTAGCTGAAAATTGGGAAATTATCTTATTTTTTGTAGGTGTTATCTTAATAGTAATTGAAGTGTTTATTATACCAGGTTTTGGTGTTTTTGGAGTATTAGGTCTTTTTACATCTATAGGATCACTTATTTTAATAATGTTAAACAATGATATGTTTGATTTTACTTTTGTCTTATCTAAAGATTTAGTTAGTTCAAGTTTATCTGTTTTAATCTCTGTTCTAAGTTTTCTTCTATTAATAATTTTTGGAGGATTTAAGATTACTGATACTAAAGCTTTTAAAAGAATAGCTTTAGAAGAAACTCAAGACACAAGTAAAGGTTTTATCTCTCAAAAATATTCTAATGATTTAGTGGGAAAAAAGGGGAAATCATTTTCTGTACTTAGGCCAAGTGGCAAAATTATTTTAAGTGATAAGGTATATGATGCCTCAACATCAGGTGAATTTATTGAAAAAAATAAAAATATTATAGTTATAAATAATGAGGGTTCATCTTTAAAAGTAAAAGAAGTATAGATGAGAATTATCGGTATTATTCCAGCAAGAATGGAGTCTTCAAGACTTCCAGGAAAACCTTTAATTAAAATCGATGGAAAAACTATGATTCAAAGAGTTTATGAATCAGTAGATAAATCTATGTTATTTGATAAAGTCATAGTTGCCACACCAGACATTGAAATATATCATCATGTAGAAGTCTTTGGAGATGTAGTTCTTACATCTAATAATCCTTTAAATGGTACAGAAAGAGTTTTTGAGGCTTATCAAAAATTAGATAAAAAGTTTGATTTTATTGTTAATATACAAGGAGACGAACCTTTTATAAAAAAAGAACAATTAACTGATATTATATCTATTTGTAATGAACCAAATAAAATATGTACACTAGTCAAAAAAGAGAAATATTCTAATAATTTAGAGCGTGAATCAATTATGAAAGTAGTTATTAATTCTAATAACGAAGCCATGTATTTTTCTAGATCATTAATACCCTATCAGTCTGTTAAAAAAAATTATTTAAAACATATATGTATCTATGCTTATGATCCTACAACTCTAAAAAAAATTATTTCTTTACCTCCCTCAAGTTTAGAAAAATATGAATCTTTAGAACAACTAAGATGGCTTGAAAATGGATTTAAGATTAATGTAAAAATCACAAATTATGATAGTTTTAGTATAGATACAAAAGAAGATCTTATCTTAGCCGAAAATTACTTAAACTAAAAAATAAGATTTATGAACTTTCTTAAGGATATATTTTTAGGAGCAATAAAAGGAATTCTCTCTCTTGGAATAGCTTTAATAATGTTATTAATTTTCTTAAGTGTTTTAGGAGCATTATTTTCTCCAGACACAGAAGAAGAGGTAGTTGTATCAGAAAATAGTCTATTGTATATTGATAATTTAAGTTTAATAGGAGATAGAGATACTAAAGCTGACGAATTAAATTTTGATTTTGAAATCCCTCTACCTTTACCATTAATTGATAATAGTCAAACTGAAAAAATAAGCCTATTAACATTCAAAAATATTATCAAGAAAGCTTCAGAAGATAATAAAATAAAAGGAATATATCTTAATGTAGAAAATGTAGGTATTAGTTTTAATAAAGCTGAAAAGGTTAGAGATATTCTTGAAGAATTTAAAAAATCAAAGCCGATATATTCATTCGCTGATTTACATACTAAAGGTGCTTATTTTATTTCCTCTGTTTCAGATTTTATGGCTATTTCTCCTCCTGGTTTTATATCAGTAAGTGGATTCGGCATAAGTGAATTTTTTTATAAAAATATGTTAGATGAATTAGGAATAAAGATAAATCTTTTTAGAGTTGGTGAGTATAAAGGTGCAGCTGAAACGTATGTAAGAACTGATTTTAGTAAAGAAAATGAAGAACAATATCTAAACCTATTAGATTATAGAATGTCAAACTATCTTAATAAAATTTCAAAATCTAGATCAATAGAAAAGGATAAGCTTCTCAGTATTATTGATGATTTTGAAACTGAGCTTCCTAAAGATGCCTTAACTAATAAATTAATTGATAGTTTAATCTATGAAGATGAAATGTCTAACTATCTAAAAAATAAGGTTGATAGTTCATTTAAAAAGATCTCTCTACTTAAATACAGAAAGACGATTAAAAATGATAAATACAATAGAAATAAAATAGCCATATTGTATGCAATCGGAAATATTTTACCCGGATCAGGAGATGAAGGCATTTACTCAGAATCTATAATTAAAGAAATCAAAAAAATTAAGAAAAATAAAAATATTAAGTCAGTTGTACTTTATGTTAATTCTGGTGGAGGAAGTGCATTTGCTTCAGACCTAATTGCTAGAGAACTTAAATTATTAAATGATGAAAAACCATTAATCGCTTATATGTCAGATGTATGTGCATCAGGAGGATACTATATTTCTATGCCAGCTGATACATTAATAGCTTCAAGTGGTTCAATAGTAGGATCTATAGGTGTATTTGGTTTATTTCCTGAAATATCAGGCCTACTTAATGACAAACTTAAAATAACAACTGATCAGATAAGAACTAATAAAAATATTGGAGAAATTGATCCATTTAAGCCATTGGAAGAGGACGAAAAAAAATTATTTCAAAGAGGTATTAATCAAATTTATTCTGACTTTTTATCAATAGTTGCAGAAGGAAGATCAATGACTACAGAAGAAGTTGATAAGCTAGCTAGAGGAAAAGTATATTATGGGAATGAAGGAAAAGAATTAAATCTCATCGATATCGTTGGTGAATTTAATGATGCAATTAAATTAGCTGCTGAATTTGCAGATATTGAAAAATATCAGATTATTGAATACCCTAAACAAAAAACTGAAATTGAAAGAATAATTTCTTCTCTCCAACAAACTAAAAGTATAATTGATCCATTTATAAAAAGTAATTGGATACTTGAAAGTATAATTAAAAATGATTTTTACGATCCTTTTCAAATGAGATTAGAATACAGAATTGATTAATATTTAGGTAAAATTTTAAAATCATCTACCTTATATATTTTTACATTTTGATTATCATTAAATTCTAAATAATAAGGGTTTGAAAGTAAATTAGTTTCAATTAATTTTTCATTTCTTAATCCAAATTGAAAATAGTTTCCATAGTTATTATTAATTTTTATAATCATGTTAATTAAATCATAACCTACTAAAAAATTGTAGGAAATTTTTCTATTGTAATCTGACATGAAAAAATTATTTAATTTTTTAAATGATTCATTTTCTTTTTCAAAAAAAGTTGTTCCGATCATTCTTACATCGAGGTTTTGAAATTGATCCACAGAAATAACATTATAATCTAGCCATTCAGTATATCCTATTATTGGAATTGTATCATTTCTTATATCTAAGGCACTAATTGCATTTGAAGCAAATAAAGAATTTTTTGAAGAAACAAAAATATGACCTATACTATCATCCTCAATAAAAAATTTCTCAGTATACATGTATGTTGTATCTAATTTATCAATACCTCTACCCTCTTTTATAACTATGTTAGGAACATTTGATAATGTATCAAATAATGAGTCAGAAAGAATATATTCATATTTACTAGCTAATGAGTCTAATATTAGTCTTGAATCTTCAAAACTAACAGACTTACTATAAACTATATTAAAATTACTTGAATCTAATTTTTGTTTATATAATGATGCAATTAATGAATCTTGATAATTATTTTCATAGAATATTAATACATTTTTATTTTTTGAAAAATTATTTATAGAATAATCTGCTGTCTGTTTAGCAATAGTATTTATAGAAGGTTTGAATAAAAAACTATAATTATTATCATCAATAATTTTATTATTAGATGATAAAGGATTAATCATTAAAACTTTTTTTTCTAAACAAAACTGCTTGACAATTTCTATAGGTTTACTATATAAAGGACCTATAATTAAATCTACATTATCTAAACTCCCATCCTCTATTAATTTTTTAATTGTATCTGGATTTCTTTTAGTATCAAAAGAAAGTATTTCAATATTTGTACTGATAGAATCATTATTTTTAAAACCATAATTTATACCAGTATAAAGATCCATTATAAAATCATTTTTCTTAATAAATTTATTGTTTTCTATTCCTTCAAACATAAATGGAAGTAGAACTGCTATTTTAAAATTTGATTTTTTTGATATAAAGAGATCCTCAGACTCTACAATTTTTAATATTTTATTTATTTCTTCAATTACACTAGAATCTAAATATTCTTTAAGAAGAAATCTACCGTAGTACTTAGCTACAGATTTATTTTTTGGATATAATTCATAATAATGATATAATTTAGAGGATGATATTTTTTCCATAAAAGGATCAATATCAGGATATAAAATTTCTTTAATTTCAGAATTATTTAATACAGAAAAATTTATAAGAGCATCGTCAAAATTATTTGTTTTTAAATCAACTTTGATCAGCCAATAATAAACTTCGTCTATTTGTGACCAATTTGGATATAAAGTAATTATCTCTTTAAAATAGTTTTCTGACTTATCATATGAACTTAATTTGTATTCTGATACTCCTTTATAAAAAACAGCATAAGGATAAAATTCATTTTTTTTATCTATCTGATGATCATATCCACTTATTATAGAATATTTTTCTTCGATAAATAAGCGTTTTAGTTTAATAAATTCAGAATAATTAGTTTGAGAAAATAAGTTAGCAGAAAAAAAGAAAAACAAAATTAATAGATTTAAATATTTCATATTATTCCCATTCTATAGTGGCAGGAGGTTTAGATGAAACATCATAAACTACTCTATTTATTCCTTTTACTTTATTAATTATATTATTTGAAACTTCAGCAAGAAATTCATTTGGTAATCTTGACCAATCAGCTGTCATTCCATCTAAACTAGTAACTGCTCTTAAAACAACTGTATATTCATAAGTCCTTTCATCTCCCATTACACCAACTGATTTAACGGGCAATAAAATAGTAGCAGCTTGCCATACTTCATCATATAGATTTTCTTTAATTAATGAAGAAATATAAATATCATCTGCATCTTGAAGTAAATTTACTTTTTCTTCAGTAATCTCACCTAAAATTCTTATTCCTAATCCCGGACCTGGAAATGGATGCCTTTTCAAAATATGTTTTGGAATATTTAATTGATGACCAACTTTTCTAACCTCATCTTTAAATAATAAGTTTAATGGCTCAATAATTTTTAAATTCATTTTTTCTGGTAATCCACCTACATTATGATGTGATTTTATAGTGGCTGATGGCCCGTTCACAGATACTGATTCAATAACATCTGGATATATTGTACCTTGAGCTAACCATTTTATATCTCCAATCTTTTTCGCTTCTTTCTCAAAAACTTTAATAAAATTTTTCCCAATTGATTTTCTTTTATCTTCAGGATCAATTTTACCAACTAATCCTTCATAAAAAATAATTTTTGCGTCTACTCCAATAACATTTAATCCTAAATTTTTATATGAAGATAAAACAGTTGAAAACTCATCTTTTCTCAATAAACCATTATCCACAAAAACACAAAAAAGATTTTTACCTATCGCCTTATGTATTAACATAGCAGCCACACTTGAATCAACACCTCCAGACAGACCTAAGACTACTTTATCATCTTTGACTGTATCCCTTATTTGTTGGATTGTATATTCAATAAATCTTTCGGAGTTCCAAGATTGAGAACAACCACAAATTTTTACAGTGAAATTATCTAATATTTTTCTACCAAAAGCAGAGTGAGTTACTTCAGGATGAAATTGTAATCCAAAATAATTTTTCTTTGTTAGATGGTAAGAAGTTATTTTGACATCTTTAGTACTAGCTAAAACTTGAAATGAGTCATTAATTTCAGTTATTGAATCACCATGACTCATCCATACGTCAGAATCTAATTCTACTCCATTCATCAAAAGACTATCAGAATCAACATAAGATAACTTAGCTCTTCCATATTCTCTAATTTCTGATTTAGCCACAACACAATCATTTTCTTTTGCTATTAATTGTGCTCCATAACAAATACCTAAAACTGGCAAATTATTAAATTCTTCAAAATTAATTTTGGGTGAATCTTTATCGTGAACAGAGAAAGGGCTTCCTGATAAAATTATACCAACGTATTCTGAACTTATTTCTGGGATTTTATTGAAGGGAAAAATTTCACAATAAATATTAAGCTCTCTAATTCTTCTTGCAATAAGTTGGGTATACTGTGATCCAAAATCAAGAATTAAAATCTTTTCTTCCATTTACAAAATTAAACTTAGGATTTATAATAGACTAATTAAATCTATATTTTGTAATTTA
>MDTG01394487.1_pt1 | contig 18470 bp, 18 predicted proteins | sample 811421 | NCBI WGS metagenome assembly MDTG01 (sample SAMN05326645, study PRJNA326480) | marine metagenome | isolation source: seawater | place: Pacific Ocean: South East | collected 2011
ACGTTGATAGGCTGGGTGTGGAAGCGCAGCAATGCGTGCAGCTGACCAGTACTAATAGCTCAATTGGCTTGATTTATGCACTGAAAAAAATTTTGTATTTGTAAAAAAAGATATTTCAACTTTAATAAGTTAAAAAAAGTTTTTAATCATTTTAAACCTCAATGTGTGGTAAATTTAGCTGCACAAGCTGGGGTTCAAAATTCAATAAAAAATCTGTCAGATTACACCAAATCAAATCATATTCCTTTTGATTTTATATTTGATAAGTTAGTATTATGAAAAAAAAAGTAAGGGTAGGAATAGTTGGACTTGGAAGAGTTTTCGAACACTATCTTAAGCTTTTTAAATCCAAGAAAATTAAAAATTATCAAATCGTTAGCCTGTGTGATTTAGATTACAAAAGAAACAATAATACAAAAAAAATAATTAATACAAAGTTTTATAACAATTATAAAGATTCGAACTTTTATAAAGAAATTGATCTAGTAATTATACTTACTGTTTCTGGAACTCATTATGAAATATGTAAATTTTTTTTAAACAAAAAAATAAATGTTTTATGTGAAAAACCTTTAACTATGACTCCTGAAAAGTCTTTAGAATTATATAAGTTAGCAAAAAAAAAACAGGTAATGTGTGGAGTGGTTTTTCAAAATAGATTCAACCCGAGCGTAGAATTAATTAGAAAATCAATTGATAAAGGAATTTTTGGAAAAATTGTAAACGTTTCAGTTAGCTTGCTGTGGTGCAGGTATCAGGAATATTATAATGATAATTGGCATGGTAGATGGAAAAAAGATGGAGGAGTTTTAAACCAACAATTAATTCATCACCTAGATATAATGCGATGGATTTTTGGACCTATAGTCAGGGTTAGCTGCACAACAACTAAAAGATTAAATAAATTAGAGGCAGAAGACACAGCATCTGCTATAGTTGAGTTTTCTAACGGCTCTTTAGGAAATATTGTGGCAACGACTGCTGCTAGGCCAGTTGATCTACAAGCTTCATTATCAATTATAGGAGAAAAGGGCATAGCTATCGTAGGAGGAATAGCTATGAATCAAATAAAAGTATGGAAATTAATTAACCAAAAAAAAAATGAAGAAGTTAAAGTTAAAAGACAGAATTCACAAAGAGTTTTAAATGGCTATGGATTAAGTCACATAACTTATTTAAATAAAGTTTTTAAATTAATTTTAAAAAACAAAACAAAACCACCGGTAGATGCATTCGAAGCTTATTTGACCTCAATTTTTGTTCATTCTTTATATAGAAGTTCTGAAACATCTAAGTGGGTAAAGTTAAATTCAGGCTTAAGATCAAAAAAGTTAGGCTTTAAAAATTGAAAACTACACCCACAAATTTGAATAAATACATTAGTAACAATGTAAAAATTAAGCATAAAAAATTTACATTAATAATAGGAGAAAGCCCATCTTTTGGTGCGAGGTCACCTAAATTATGGAATAAAGTATATAAAAAAAAAAAAATTAAATGTGAAATGTACCCCGCAGATGTTCAAGAGAATAATCTTAAAAATATAGTTAACATATTAAAAAAAGACCATAGGTTTCAAGGTGGGTCCGTTACTATTCCTTATAAAGAAAAAATAATAAAATATTTAGATGGTGTAGAACCAAACTCAAAAAAAATAAATGCAATAAATACAATTTTAAAAAGCAGTAAAAAACTGGTTGGAATAAATACTGATTATTTAGCTTTCTTAAACTCCTTAAAAAAATTTAAACTAAAAAGCAATGCTTCAATATTATGTTTGGGAGCTGGTGGTGCAGGTAAAGCTGGAATTATTTCAGTACTAGAAAATTTTAAAAGAAATGAAAAATTTTTTTTTAATAGAAAAAATTTTAAGATAAAAAAAATTTTAAATAAATATAAAGAAAAAAATTGCAAAATAATAAAAAATTATAAAGAATTAAAAAAAATAAAAAATGTAGATTTGATAATAAATACTACATCTATAGGTTTTGATAGTTGGATTAAAAAAAAAAGCGGATATGTTAATTTAAAATATTTTTCTCCATTAAGCTCTGTTTCAAAAATTAAACCTATTAAAAAAAGAGATGAAAAATTATTTATAAAAAAAAATATTAAATTAATTAATCAAAATATTTTAGAAGGTTCTAAATTTTTTCAAAGAAATCCAAAAGCTGGTGTTTTTGATGTTATATACCTACCAAATAAAACTATTTTAATAGAAATAGCTAAAAATTTTGATGCAATTACTCTGAATGGTTTAAGTATGAATTTAGATCAAGCTGTATTAGCTTTTTCAAAAGTAAATAAATTTGGCTCAATTAAAAAAATAGAGGAAATTATGAAAAAGTAATTATAATCTAAATATTTTATTAAATTTTTTTAAAAAAAGATATATTATATGATAAAGAAAAAAAAAATTATTTGCATAATTCTCGCTAGAGGTGGCTCTAAAGGTTTAAAGAAAAAGAATTTAAGAAAAATAAACGGCAAACCTTTGATATATTATCCGATCAGAGATGCAAAAAAAACTAAACTTATTGATCAAATAATTGTGTCAACGGACGATAAAAAAATTGCTAAAATAGCTGCAAAATATGGAGCAAAAGTTCCTTTTATAAGACCAAAAAAACTTTCCCAAGATTTATCAACAACAGAAGAATGTTTAAAGCATGCACTATTAACTTATGAAAAAATTTCAAATCAAAAATTTGACATAGGGGTATTTATTGGTGCAACAGACATTTTTAGAGACATAAACTGGATAAAAAAAGGTATTAAACTTTTAAATAAAAAAAAATATTTGCAAAGCGTTTTTTCTGGACATGTTACACATAAAAATTATTGGGAAAAGAAAAATAATAAATGGTCAAGATTAAGAAAATGGATGTCAACATATTCTTCAAGACAAATAAGAAAAAAAATTATCAGAGAAGATACTGCATTGACATGTGTTTCTAGAACATCTTTGTGGCGTAAAGGAAAAAGAATAGGAAATAATGTAGAAATTATAGAAAATAACGATGTACTGACTAGTTTAGAAATACATAGTTTACGAGAACTAAAAATTGTTGATTATCTATATAAAATGAAATTAAAAAAATTAATTTAACTATTGATTGAATTTATAATTTGTTTCAAATTTGTAAAATAAAAGTTTATTTATGAGAAAGGTTTTTAATGGATAATAAGTTTCCAGGTAAAGATATTACTATCGAAGATTTAAAAAGTAAATTTCCTTTAGTTGCAAAAAAAAATAAAAATCACCGTTCAACATTTGATGTTTCAGGTGTTGAATTTGGTAAAGATTTAGTAATTTTTGCTGGACCAAATATGGTTGAGTCAAAGGAACTTATTTTTGATGTTGCAAAGAATGTAAAAAAAATAGGAGCGCATTTTTTAAGAGGTGGAGCGTTTAAACCTCTTACCTTCCCATATAGAAGTAAAAAATATAGAGAGACTAGAGAAGATGGAGTCAAATGGTTATCTGAGGCTAAAGAAAAATATAACATACCTATTATTACAGAAATAATGGAAGAAAAGTACATTCCATTAGTGGCTGAAATGACTGATATAATTCAAATTGGTTCAAGAAATATGCAAAATTATCCTTTAATTACAGCATGTGCAAAAACTAAAAAACCGATAATGTTGAAAAGACACTATGGTGCATCGTTAAGGGATTGGCTTGGAGCAGCAGAATATATTTTGGTAGAAGGTAATAAAAAAGTAATATTATGTGAAAGAGGAGTTTCAGTTCCTCATACGCACCGATCGACATCTAGATTTTTATTAGATTTACAAGTTATACCTGCGGCGAAGGAAGTTACTCATTTGCCCATCGTTTCAGATCCTTCCCACGCAACTTTTTGGCGTCCATGGGTAAGACCAATGGCTTTAGCTAGTGTAGCCGCCGGGGCAGATGGAATAATGTTAGAAGTTCATCCAGATCCAAAAAATGCAGCTGTAGATCCTCTACAACCAATTAATTACAAAGATTTCAGGTCTTTATTGCCAGAAATGATTAGAATTTATAATAATATTTAATAATAAAATTGAGTTCATAAGAAATAAATTATCAATCTATATAAGAATATAATAATGGAAGTAGCAAAAGTAATATGGTTTACCGGACTTTCAGGTTCTGGAAAATCGACACTATCTAGTCATCTCCACAATTTATTAAAAAGAAAAAAATACAAAATACTTACAGTTGATGGAGATAAATTTAGAAAAAAAAAAAATTGTAAAACCAAATTTAATATTGAAAATATAAAAAAAAATAATACTTTAGTAATTAAATATATTGCTAAGAATATTTTATCGTATGATTTTATTTTAGTTTCAGTAATTGCTCCATTTACTGAAACTCGAAAGTTTGCAAAAAAAAAATTTGGAAAAAGATATTTTGAAATATATGTCCATTGTTCGATAACTACTTTAAAAAAGAGAGATACAAAGGGTTTATATAAGAAAGCTGATAAAAAAATTATAAAAAATTTGATTGGATATAAATCAAAAATAAAATATCAAAAATCAAAATATAAGGTTATAAATATAAATACAGATAAACAAAATATTAAACAAAGTACAAAAATTATCTTAAAAAAAATATTAAATTAATTAATAATTTGTGAATAAAATTAAAATAATTGCAACCTTAGGACCATCAACATTTAAAAAAAAAATATTAAATCAATTAAAAAAAAATATTGATATTTTTAGATTGAACATGTCTCATCTTACGATTAAACAACTCAATCAAAAATTAATATTATTAAAAAAAAATAATATAAATAATATTTGTATTGATACGGAGGGAGCTCAAATAAGAACAATATTTAAAAAAAAAAAATTATATAAAAAAAACACTTTTTTTAAAATAACTTCTAACAAATTTAAAGGCAAAAATTTAATTCAATTTTATCCAACTTTTTCTTTTTCTAATATAAAAATTAACACTAAGGTAAGTATTGGATTTTCTGGATTAAAAGCTATCGTAATAAAAAAAAATAAAAATTATTTATTATGTAAAGTTGTTTCAGAAGGGTATTTAGAACCAAACAAAGGTGTTCATTTTGACACAAATATTGATTTAAAACCATTAACAGATAAAGATTACGCAGCAATAAAATTGGCAAAAAAATTTAAAATAAAAATTTTTGCACTATCATTTGCAAACTCCTCAAAAGATGTAAAATTATTAAGAAGTATTTTACATAAAAATGACACTCTAATCTCAAAAATCGAAACTAGAAAAGGTTTTGAAAATAGAAAAAAAATAACTAAATTATCAAATGCTATACTTATAGATAGAGGTGATTTATCTAGGTTTATAACAATTTCAAAAATACCTTTAGCACAAAGAATTATTATGAATGATGCAAAAAAAATAAATAAAAAAGTTTACATAGCAACCAATCTCCTAGAGACAATGATTCATTCTAATGAACCAACTAGAGCAGAAAGTAACGATATATTCTCATCGTTAGAAAGCGGATGCAAAGGTTTAGTTTTAGCAGCAGAAACAGCTATAGGAAAAAATCCTTTAAAATGTGTTGAATTTTTAAAGGAATGTTTGCAAATTTTTAATAATAAAAAAAAATATTTATTAAATAATAATAAATTTTTTTAAAAAATTTAACTTTATGCTTTTTTAAAAAAAACTGAAACTTGGTATTTCAAAAAAAAATATTTATTAAAAAAAAAGTGGCTACTATTCCGAAGAAAGATGTTTTATCGTTACAAAAGAAATAAAAGCCTTTCTTGAATAGTTTTTAGTCCTTGTTGATTTACCACTTTGCTTTTGTTGATAATGAAAAATCAGCTTTCCATTTGCTACTATAATTTAGCCATTTATAATGCTCTCTTGCTGCATCTGCCCTTTCTTTGTCTGAAAAATATAAATCATAATCAAAAAATTCAAAAACATCCTTGAAATGAAACTCCATTAAAGCTGCTTCTTCATCCGTTATTCTTTTTTTCCAAGAGCCAGATTGACTTTTTGAAATAGTTTTAAAGTCTTTATTATCAAAATTGTTTCCAGGCCAATCCAAACCACAAAAAGTAGGTTTTTTATCAAAATTTTTTGGATTTATATTTAAAAATTTAGAAATTTTCTCTATTTCTTTATCTGTATTACTAACCATCTCATCATATTTTGTAAAAATGTATTTATCCTTACCCCATATTTTTTGATTGACTATTCCCATATCGATTCCTAATCTTCCTCTCATAATGCATGTTTGTTTTAAGGCTTCAATACTATCAGAATCCGACAAATGTTTTAATTTTTTCTCCCATCTAGATTTCATTGATGCATAATTATCTCTAGGATCTCTAATGTTATGAATAAATTTAGCATTAGGTATTTTTTTAAATATTTCGGAAGCATATATTTCTGTACTAGAAGTTCTCTCAATATAATATTTTAAATTATCAAGTCTTTGTGGAGTTGTTTCTGCATAAGCTTGAAAAATTGCTCTTAAATAATTTTTCCAATCATCTTTTTTTCTAGCTTCAGATTTAAATTTTTCTACAAATTTTTCAAAGTCGAAATAAGATTTATCTGCTTTACAAACATCAAAGAAGCCACTCTTTAAAAATTTAAGATTAAAATTAATTATTTGATTGATTTTTTCCTCGGGTTTTAATTTTTTAATTTCTGATAAAGGATAAAATAATTGAAAAAATTTACATTCATGTGGAAAAACCAATAATTCAGGATGAAAGTCAAAAACACCCATATACATTCCGCCACCACTAGCTCTATGGCCACAAAAAAAAACTGGATCTAACTTTGAAACATCAATCATATTTAATTGAGAAATAGTGGCCATCTATATATAATAATTTTATAAAATAAAGATTTATTTTTGTATGAAATTGTCAATTAAAAAATAATTTTAACTTCGCTGTTTGATATATGTGTGGTATTGCAGGTTTTTTTGGAGAAAGAGAATTAAGTCCTCAAATTAAAGATATAAAAGATTGCATTTCTCTTATGAAATTAAGAGGACCAGATCATCAATCCTATAAATCATTTCATGTTTTAAATAAAAAATTAGTTCTAATTAATTCGCGTTTGAAAATTTTAGACAAATCTTCTTTGGCAAACCAACCAATGACAAGCGATAAGGGAATTTTAGTTTTTAATGGATTAATTTATAATTATCTAGAAATCAAAGAAAATCTTAAAAAATTGGGTGTAAAATTCAAAACAACTTCAGACACAGAAGTTTTATTGAAAATTTTAGATTTAAAAGGTGTTGAAGGGCTTAAGGAGTTAGATGGTATGTGGAGCTTAATTTATTATAATTATAAAAGTAAAAAAATGATAGTTGCTAGAGATCCTTTTGGAGAAAAACCGTTGTATTATATGAAGAAAGAAAATTTTATATGCTTTGGCTCAAGTCCTAATTATATATTGAAACTTTTATCAAAAAAGAAAAAATTAAATTATAATAAGATTTCAAACTTTTTAATTTATGGGCCTAGACTAATTAATAACGACCATAAAACTTTTTTTTCAGATATAAAATTCTTCAAAAATAATTCATATTTTGAAATAAATAAAAATTTAGAAATAAAGAATGGAAGTTATTGGTTTCCAAATAAAATAAAAATAAAAAAAAATAATAAAAGTTTTAAAGAAAATTCAGAAGAATTAAAAAATATAATAAATAATACTTTTCAAAAAAGAACTAGATCTGATTATAATCTTTCAGTATTACTAAGTGGAGGGATTGACACTTCTATTGTGAGCTCCATCACGAAAAAAAATTCAAATAAAGATCTTAAATTTTACTCTATAAAAAGTACTCACAAATCTTACGATGAAACAAAAAATATAAAATTAAATATAAAAAGTTTGAAGTGTAATCATGAATTTGTAGAACCTTCAAAAATAAGTTTTTACGGTCTACAAAAGCTAATAGAAAATACTTCAACAATTTATCCAACAATTACTTGGCTTTTATACAGAAATATTATTAACAAAATCAAAAGAGACAAAATTAAAACTGTCATTCAAGGAAATGGAGGTGACGAATTATTCGGTGGATATTATACGCATTATCTTTCATATTTATATTCAATTAAAAATTCAAATTTTTTTAAAGATGAATATTCTAGTTGGAAAAAAAAATTAAAACCATTAATAAGATCAAAAAATTTGAATGATTTTAGTTTATTTTCGAAAAATCAAAAAAAAGGTATAAATCCAAATTTTCATAAAACTGAGCTTTTGCAAAAATTTTTTAACATTAAAACAAATAATAAATTTTTTAAAAAAAAAATATTTTTTAAAGATTTTTTAAAAGATATTCTTTATAAAGATCTTTTTTATTATTCTTTACCAATACAATTGACATTTTCGGATAATATATCCATGTCTTTTGGAGTAGAAAATAGATCGCCTTTTTTATCGAAAGATCTATATGAGTTTTCCTTTAAATTGCAAAATAAATTTTTAATTCATGATGGATTCACAAAATATATTCTAAGAGAAACTTTTAAGCCTATAATTCCAAAAGAAATAGCAACTGACAAAGAAAAAATAGGTTTTTTTGGGAATATTAACGATGTTGTTGATTTAAAAGATCCAAAATATAAAGAAATTGTATTTGATAATAGTTTTTTAAAAAAAATAATATCGGAAAAAGATGTACAAAAAATTTTTAATAAAAAAGAATTTTTAGATAATCACGAAAGCCACCTATTATTTTCTTTAATAAATACAGGTATATTTTTGAATTCTTTCCAGTAATAATTTTTTAAAATAAAAAATATATGATAGATAATATTGATAGATATAATATTTCACATTATAAAAATGTAAAAAAATATGATTGTTAAAGAGAAAAAAGTTTCAATTATTATTAGAACAAAAAATGAAGAACAGTGGATTGAAATTTGTATTAGAAAAATTTTAGAGCAGAGCTATAAGAATGTTGAAATAATAATTGTAGACAATCATTCTAAAGACAAAACATTACAGAAAATAAAAAAATATAAATTAAAAGTCGTAAAAATAAAAAAATTCTTTCCAGGAAAAGCTATAAATCTTGGAATTAAAAGATCAAAGGGTGAAATAATTGTATGCTTGTCAGCTCATTGTATTCCAATAGATAAGTTTTGGTTAAAAAATTTAGTAAATGATTTAGCAAAGAAAAAAGTTGCAGCAATTTACGGAAAACAATCTCCACTTCCTTATTCTAGCCCAATGGACAAAAGAGATTTGTATAATACATTTGGTGATGAAAAAAGAATTCAATATAAAGATACTTTCTTTCATAATGCAAATAGCGCCTTTCACAAAAAAATTTGGTTAAAAAATAAGTTTGATGAAAAAATTCTTCATATCGAAGACAGAATTTGGGCAAATGAAATAATCAAAAAAGGATATAAAATAATATATGAACCAAAAGCACAGGTTTTTCATTGGCACGGTGTTAATCAATCTATGGATGAAAAAAGATGCAGAGAAATAGTTTCTATCTTAGAAAATTTAAATTATTTATCTCATCACAAAACAGATATAATAAAATTTAAAAATCTTAAGTGTGTTGCTGTTATACCAATTTTAGAAAAAAGTTTAATTTTAAATAAAAGTTCGCTTTTAGAAATAGCAATTAAACAAATTAAAAAATCAAAGTTCGTTAATGATATTTTTGTATATTCAAATAATAATCATAATAAATTAATCGCAAAGAAACATAAAATATCAATTTTAATGAAAAGACAAAGTCAATCAGATTTTTATTTAGACATAATTTCTTCAGTAAAAAATTTTGTAAATAAATTGGAACAAAAAGGGAAGTTTTATGATCTTGTATTAGTTTTAACTGAAAATTTTCCATTTAGATCCTCAAAAATTTTTGATTTAATGATTAAAACTTCTATAAATAATAATTATGATGTTGTTCTTCCTTCTAAAAAACTTAGAGGATCAATTTTTTTAAAAGATAAAACTGGAGTTAAAACATTAATTAATGGAACAATACCTTCTCAAATAAGTAAACAAATTTTTTTATCTAGAATAGGACTTTCAACAATATTAAGAACTTCAAAATTACGCACATCAAATATTATGCAAAATAAAATAGGCTTTTATAAAATAGATGATCAATTGTCTTTCATTGAAATTACCAAAGAAAATGTAAAAAAATTTAATCAATTGAGAAGCTCTAAATTTAATTTAAATTTATAAAAGTATATGAAAGACAACAATAAGTGGACAATTAAACAAATTATAAGTCTCGTAAAAATTATAAGTCTCGTAAAAATTATAAGCGAATAAAAATTTTATTATGTATTTAATTACTGGTGTAGCTGGATTTATAGGATTTCATTTAGCATTAAGATTGTTAAAACAGAATAAAAAGGTTGTAGGTGTAGATAACCTTAATACTTATTATAGTGTCAAATTTAAAGAGGAAAGACTAAAGCTTTTAAAAAAAAATAAAAATTTTAAATTTTTAAAAATTGATTTGTCAAAAAAAAACCACTTAAAAAAATTAAAAAAATATTCATTTAAAATAGATAAAATTATACATTTGGCTGGTCAAGCTGGAGTTAGATATTCAATAAAAAATCCAACTACATATATTTTAAATAATCCTTATGCATATTTAAATCTTTTAGAATATTTTAAAGATTCAAAAAAATTAAGATTAATTCTTTATGCTAGTAGCTCCTCTGTTTTTGGAGATGTTTTAGATAAAAAAAATATAAATAAACCAATTTCGGTTTATGCTGTATCAAAATTATCAATGGAACAAATATCTTACGTTTATTCTAATATTTACAAAATGAAAATAATAGGAATAAGATTTTTTACAGTTTATGGATCATGGGGTAGGCCAGATATGTCTTTATACAAATTTACTAAAAATATAATTAATAATCGTAAAATCGATGTATTTAATTTTGGCAATCACCTTAGAAGTTTTACTCATATTAATGATAGTGTAGACAACTTAATAAAATTAATTAATAAATTTAAAAATTATAAATCAAGTTTGAACAGAGTTGTAAGTATAGGAAACCCTAAAACAGTTAAACTAATGAAATTAATTCAACTCATTGAAAAAAATGTAGGAAAAAAAGCTAAAAAGAATTTTTTACCTCTTCAAAAAGGAGATGTTAAAATTACAAAAGCTAATGTTTTAAAAGAAGTAAAAGATTTTAATTTTAAATTTAATGTTGAAATTGAAAAAGGTGTAAAAAAATTTGTTAAATGGTATATTGATAAAAATTATTAAATTTATATTTAAATATTTAAGGCAAATTTTTGTCAAAAGGATTAATATATCTTTTATTGTAAAGTTTGTTTTTTAAATTATCCAATAAGGAAAATCTTTTTTCTGAAAATAACCATTTTTTCCAATACAATGATCTTAAAAAAGAATATTATTCTTATGTAATAGAAAAAAATTTAGGAAATTTTTTTGTTTGGAAAGTTTTAAATCTAGAATTATTTATGAGTATTTATTAAACGATTAGTAGATGAAAAAAAAAATAATTTTTTTAGGTTACAATAGAAAAAAAACGAAAATAATTGATTTTTTAAGAAAAAAAAAAATATCGGGTTATTTTAGGGGGTAAAAAAAAATTGAATATTAAATTTTTGAGTAATTCTGATTTAATCTTATCATTTGGTTATAATAAAATTATTTCAAAAAAGATCTTATCTAAATTACCCAAACCACCAATTAATTTACACATATCTTACTTACCTTATAATAAAGGTTCACATCCTAATTATTGGTCATTTGTAGAAAACACCCCATCCGGTGTAAGTATTCATGAAGTTGATGAAGGTATTGATACTGGAAAAATTATATATCGAAAAAAAATTACTTTTAAAAAAAAACATAAATTAACGTTTCTTAGTTCATACAAAATATTGATCAAAGAAATAGAAAAATTATTTTTTAAGAATTATAAATTTCTTATAAATAATAATTATAAAACAAAAAAAGTAAGATCAAAAGGCACTTATCATAAAAAAAATGAATTACCAAAAAATATAAAATCTTGGAACATAAAGATAAAAGAATATTTAAACAAAATTAAATAACAATTTAAATTATTTAAAAAAATCTTTTTGGTATATTGGTGTTCCTGCTAAAATTTTCTTTCTTGTTTTTTTTCCTATGATTTTAAAAAAATTTGAAGCTGGCACTCCAATTAGTGGCCTCAAAGTAGTAATTTGTTCTGTTGTAATTTTCATATTTTTTTTGATATCAGTTTTAGCAAATATAGATCTTCTCAATTTTTTACTAGATTTTTCAACATTATGTGAATTTAAATTGTTCATTGAATAAAAAATGTCTTTTGAGACTGAACACAATTTATTCATTTTTTCTGGAGTAATTGAAAATGAAGAGTCTGTAGTTTTAAATTTCTTATTTATTTTAAAATGTTTTTCAATTGCAACTATTCCTAAAGGGATACAAGAAATCGAGGAGTATATATCTTTTGTATGATCCGAAAGGCCTATCATTAAATTAGGATACATTTTTTTTAAGATTTTTATCTTAGATAGATTTGTGTCTTTTAATTTAGTAGGATAAGCAGAAACACAATGTAAGATAATAATTTTATTATGAAATTTTTTAATTTCTTTAATCGCACTTTTTATTTCTTTTTCTGAAGCCATTCCAGTAGAGATGATTATTGGTTTTTTTTTGGAGGCTATATATCTTATCAAATTAAGATCTGTTATTTCAAATGATGCAATTTTATAAATTTGACAATTCAAACTTTCTAGTAAATCTACTGATCTAATGCTAAAAGGGCTACTAAATAATATCTTATTGTATTTTTTTGCAATTTGAAAAGCTTCTCTGTGCCAACTAAATGGTGTGCATGCTTTTTTGTAAAGATCCCATAGATAAATATTTTTCCAAGTTCCGGAACTTATCAAAAAATTTTTAGATTTTTTATTTATGGTTATATCTTTTGGCTCATAAGATTGAATTTTAACTAAATCTACTCCATTCTTAAATGCTTGATTTATAAGATTTAAAAATCTTTTTTTGTTACCACCATGATTTCCTGAGATCTCTGCAATTATTTTAGGTCTAGAGTTATAACTAAAAGTTAAATTTTTGCTTATTTTAATCATTTTTTAATATACAAGTTATTCTGTGAAAAATAAAAATAATTTAATTAAATCAATTGAGAAAATAAGATCTAGAAATAATAAAAATTGGATGGATTTATTAAGACTTGCATTTAAATATGCTCCAAAACAGGCGTCAAATATAATAAAAAAAATTAATAGTCATGATAAAAAGATTTCTCAACTGCTTAAAAAGTTGGGAAAATAAATTATACAAAGTTGTTAATTGTTGATATTTTTATAAAATGGATTTGTATATCTTAGATTGTATTTATTATGATTAAAATCATGATGAATATAAAATCTTTTTGCTAAAAATCCCCACTTTTTCCAATATACAGATAAAGTTTCAGCAAATTCTGGTATAGGTTCTATTTTTGTTTTATTTATTTTATTAAAATCATTTATTGCACCAAGTTCACCTGTCAGTGATGAAGAAAAATTTAAATCATCAAAATATAGAAATATCTTTGGTAATATATTTTCTTGATTTAGAATTTCTAAAGAAATTTTTGTTGAGGAAAAATAATCTGCATCATTAAATAATGAAGCTATCGGAGCAAACTTTTTTTCTTCTATAAATTGAGGTATTGTTTTTTCAAATTCACCATAAATAATTTTACTTTTTTTTAGTTTATCTCTATAGATATTCGTTGATGATTTCATTTCGCCTTCAGAAAATTGATATAGTCTATCTCTATAATCAGTTGGAGGTGGAAGGCCTTCACCTCCCTCAAAACCATAAATTTCAATTTCAATTTTAAAAATTTTTTCTATTTCACAAGCATAATGTTCTAAATCAATAAGACCTTCACATTCCCAACAACCAAATTCTATTACAGAAATCTTTTTATAACCTATTTGAGATGCTAAACTCGCAGATAAAAAAAGACCTAAAGCATATTGTGGTCTTGGGATGATTCCTTTTAAAATAAGTTGAAAATATCTTTTTTCATTTAAACTTAATTTAGCAATTGAATATCTTAATTTGTTTATGAAATTAAAATATTTTAAGCTTGATTTTGATAGCATTATTTATATTTTTTTTTTATTAATTTTAACTTTTCATTAATTTGAAAAAATGATTCTACAAAAAGACCTGTATTTACATAATTTATAGCAGTGCCTTTAGTATTTCTCATTAAAAAATCTCTTTGTTCAAAATTTCTATAAAAATTTTTATATTTAGTTTTTACTATTTTAACAATATCCTTTTCAGTATCTATTAGTTTAGAATTTTTTATTAATTTCAGAATATTTTTACCTTTTTTTTCCTTTCTAACTCTAGCAGTAAAAACTGTATAATCATTAACTTTTCTAATTTGAGCTCTATCAAAATTCTGATCAAAGTTTTCTGAATAAGCTAAATATTTTGTATTTAATTTTTTTGAAATAATCATTGCGTGCTCGCTTATTATTAATCGTGGTTTTATATTTATGATTTCATTTTCAATTTTGATTTTGTTAACACCACAATAGGTGGGTACATAAATTTTATCAAATATTTTATTATTAGCTTTTATTTTATTTTTAAGACATATAATTTCTTTTAAGAATTTTTTTGAAATTTTTATTTTTTTATTATTTGTTATTTTTTGATATAAATTATTTAATTTATAATCGTAATTTATTTTTGCTAAATACCCCAACGGTTTAAATTTATTTTTGTTTATATTTATTTTTATCTTAAATTCTTTTTTTAAATATTCATTTATTAATGGAATATTTCTTTCTTCAAATTTTGTATCTGGAACTATGACATTAGTTTGTGTACTAATGAAATCTTTTTCAAATTTAAAATAAGACCAAGCACCACCAATTTTTTTACTTATATCAAATATTGTAATTTTATTTCCTAATTTGCTTAAATGATTTGCAATTATAAGCATTATCGGGGAAGTTCCCACCAAAGCTATCTTCTTCATAAATTTTAATTTAATTATGTATGTAATTTTACAATCTTTATAAAGGTATTATTCACATTTTTTCTTAAATTTACATCAGAAATTTCGTATTTAAGACTTTCATCATTTTTTTTTTGCCTCTATTACAATAAATTCAAAATATTCTTTTGTATTATTATAAGTTCTTGATACTATTTCATTATACTCAATTTTGAAATTATTCTTTTTTAATTTACTCTTTATTTCAGTCAAAGATGAAAATCTAAAATAACCCTCGTGTCCAAAATATGGTGAGATTTTTCTTTTGAATGATTTTAGAGTACTTTCATCAAATTTATCTTTCTCTTTTTTCCATGAAGTGGAATTCTTACTAGGTGTGTAACAAAAAAAAATTCCATTATTTTTTAATTTCTTATGAATTAATTCTAAAAGCTTTTCATTTTCCTCTGAGTTTAAATTGTAGGAGCTAAAAATATCAATAATAAGATCAAATTTTTTTGATATTTTGTTGATTTCCAACATATCCAAGTTTAAAAATTCATCCTGTTTATTTAATTTATATTTTTTTTTACAAATTCTTATACTCTCTTTGCTTATATCTATACCAGTTATATTCATATTATAATGAATAAGAGCATTGATATTTGATCCAGTTCCACAACCAAGCTCAAGCACATTTATTTTTTTTTATTTTTATAGTTTCTTCCTAAAAATCTACACAATTCTTCGTTTGGAAAATTTCTTTGAGAGTTAAGATTTTTCTTGAAAGTTTTTTCCCAAAAAATTGAATTTTTCATTATTTACAAAATAACAATAACTGGATTTTTTACAATCGAAGAACTAAAACCTTTTTTGAAAAAAGAGATATTTAAATCTTTTTTAGTGTTTGATTCATCTATTTTAGAAATATATTTACCCAAATAATACCATTTAACTTTTTCTTTCTTGAAAAATTTTATTGCGGAGTATTGAATCAAATGGCTAATGTTAATTTTTTTTGCCTCGTCATTATAAACTCCAACCGAATAGTAAGCCTCATCTTGAGTTATATCAAAAAAAGAACCTGCAATTAACTTGTTGTTTCTTTTTAAATAAAAAAAAAATGCCTTTTTATCACACAAATTTTTAAATTGTTTTTTCCAACTTTCATCACTTCTTGTTTCTCTTTTTGAAGCTTGGAGGTGAAGGTTTTTAAATTCTAACCAAATCTTTTCATCATTTTTTTTGTGATCAAATATGTTTATTTTTATAGATTTTTCTTTATTAATAATATTGATATATGACTTTCGAATTTTTTTCTTTATATCATCTAGTGAATTAGACAAATTTAAATATAAGTCATAATTTTCTAATAATTTAAAATTGTTACCAAAATCAGATAAATCAAGATCTTTTTTTTTAAACGGATTAGTAAAAGAAATTTTAATTTCACTAGTTTTAAAAAATCTTTTTAATTCCAATAAAAACTTAAAAGAAGATATTAGAGCCATGTCTTTAATTTTATTTGAAATATCTGGCAAAAAGAAGGGGGTCAAAATGTTATTATTAAAAAAAGATATTGAATTATTTGATCCTAAATAAAACAAGGGAAGTAAACCAATAGGTTTTTTTTTGTAGAATAAAACTATTGATATATCATAAATTTTTTTTTCAAATGATAGATTATAAATATATTGATACTGTATGAATGAATTAGAGCATAAAACACTTTTATATTCGAGTTTATTGAATACATCTTCCCAAAAAGTTTCATCAGACAGTCTTAATTTAAAATTAATATTGCTTTCAATATTAATATCTTCTATTTTTTTTAAAATTTTTTTAAGTTCCATTTATATAGTGATTAGCAAATCTATTTTATAATGATTAAATAAAAATTAAAATGAAAATTTCTACAAATAAAATTATTATTGGAACAGCTCAAATGAGCAGAAACTATGGTGTTACTAATTTTCAAAAATATGAAAAAAGAAAAAAAATTAAAATTTTAGAATTTGCTTGGGATTCAGGAATAAGAAGTTTCGATACTGCACCTTATTATGGTGATGCTGAAAAAATATTAGGTGAGTTTATCAAAATTAATAACTTAAAAGACAAAATTAAGATTTATACAAAAATAGATACTCAGAATTATAAAAAAAATTTTATAGATAATATCAATTTTTCGATAAGTAAATCTTTAAAAGTTTTAAAAGTAGATAAACTTGAGTGTGTTTATGTTTCAAATAACTTCTGTATAAATAATATTGATAATAAAATTATCAGTAATATCAAAAAAAATTTAAATGTAAAAAAGGTTGGTGCTTCTATCTACAATGATGTAAAAAAAATATCTTTAATAAAAAAAAAATTTGATTTATTTCAGGTTCCCATAAATATTGCTTCACAAAATAATTATAACTATCTAAAAGAAAAAAAAATTATAGCACGATCAATTTTTCTACAAGGATTGCTTTTAAATAAAAAAGTAAGCCACAAAATTCCTAGAAGATTACAATTATCACTAAATAGGTATTTTAATTTTTTAAAAAAAATAGAAATGTCACCTTTACAAATTTCTTTATCGTTCATTAATGATTTAAAAAAAATACCAAATTTTATTATTGGTATAGATAAAAAGTTACAATTAAAAAATATTTTAAATACTGATGTAAAAAAATTGAATAAAGATCACTGCTCAGCTATAATAAATTTATTCAACATAAATGATTTAGACCCTCGAAAATGGAAATGAAAAAAAAAAAATTATATCTAGAAGCCCAAAAGGTAATTTTAGGTGGGAATTCTCTTTTGTCTAAAAATCCAAACATGTTGTTACCCAAAGGTTGGCCTACATATTTTAAAAAAGCTCATAAAATTAATGTTTGGGACATAAATGGAAAAAAATATATTGATATGATGTGTTTAGTTGGTCAAAGTATTCTTGGATATTCCAATAAAGAATTAGATCAATATTTATTTAAAAAAAGTAAAGATGGAATTATTACTTCCCTCAATTGTCCTGAAGAAGTTTTTTTAGCAAAAAAACTTATAAAGATTCACCCTTGGGCACAGATGGCAAAATTTGCAAGATCTGGTGGGGAGGCTAATGCTTTGGCAGCAAGGATAGCTAGAGCGGCTACAGGAAGAGATCATATTGCAATTTGTGGTTATCATGGATGGCATGATTGGTATTTATCAGTTAATTTGAAAGGTAAAAATAATCTTTCAAAATTTTTATTACCTGGATTAGAACCACATGGGGTTCCAAAAGCTCTTAGAAATACTTGTCATACATTTCAAGCTAATGATTTGAATAAACTTAAAAAGATTATTCAAAAATTTAGACCAGCCGCAATTTATATGGAAGTTGCTAGAAATGGATTACCAGATAAAGATAATTTGAGAAAAATTAGAAAACTAGCTAACCAAAATAAAATATTATTAATATTTGATGAATG
>MDTG01238376.1_pt1 | contig 18467 bp, 17 predicted proteins | sample 811421 | NCBI WGS metagenome assembly MDTG01 (sample SAMN05326645, study PRJNA326480) | marine metagenome | isolation source: seawater | place: Pacific Ocean: South East | collected 2011
CCGGATTCGAACCGGGGTCTCGCCGATTATGAGTCGGGGGCTCTGGACCACTGAGCTACCAGCCCTGCGGCATCAAGATACACGCAGATGGCTGCAGGGGTCAGGCCTGCATTTTTGATTCGACCAGTTCCTGGTCCGAGCGAGTGGTTCGAGCCTTGAGGGTTTCTTCCGGCAGGGTCCTGACCGGAGGTGCTGGCAGCGTGTCTTCCGGGACATCCTTGATCTGAAATCCGACGTAATGGAGTGAGCGCTTGTCGTCGTCGGCCTCTGCAGTGGCCCTCGCCTCATCGAGAATCATGGTGACTCTCTGGAGATTGCGTCTGATTTCCTCGTGTTGGTATTCCGTGAGTTTCTCCCACCGGTACAGACTCAGGTCATCGCTCGACTCGGATGATCGCGGTGACAAAAGTGAATTCTCGGCTTCCCGAATCCAACTTTTTCGTAGTTGTGAGATTCGTTCGACTTCGATTTTCGAATTCGGGTTGTACTTCAGAAGAATCTGGCTCAGCTTCGCGACGTAGATGACCGGTGCTCTTCGCGCGACACCTTCTCGATGTCCCGAGGGTCCGATGAGTGCGTGGGCTTCGAGTGTTCTGATGTGGTAGTACAAGTTGACGGGGTTCGTGCACGTCAGATGTGCGAGTTCGTTGATGGTCAGTCCTTCGGATCGTCTGATCATCTCGAAAAGACGCATTCTGTAGGGTGAATGGACGACCCGCCAGATGGCGTCGTCTCCGACGTCAAGTGTGTCGGCATGTTCATCGACTTCTTGCGTCATCCGGTTGAGCGATGGGCTCACGGCAGGTTCAAGTGTCATCTCTCTCTCCAGGTTTCGGCGTGAAAACAACTCTCGTTCACATCATTCCAAAACGGAGACGACGAATGAAGACCCTGCAATGAATATTGTTTGAGAAGAAAATGCAATCAAAGGTGAAGCGAATGTTGCAAATATTGCGTTTGGTCATTTCCAAACACGAAACAGGTGATGTTTCTGCTTAAATTCCGGGCTGGAGCGTGCCTTCTTCAAGCAGATAAAGTCCCACAAGCCAGTCTTCGATCAGGTAGGGATCGACTTTCAGACGTCCGGTAATGGTTCCGAAGGAAATGCTGTGCTTCGGACCTCTCATGACGGCCTCGATCAGGCCGACCTCTATGGCGTCGAACGGAGTGGGTGGGACGCCGATGCAACACCCGTCCCATTGATTGAGCATGATCAGGAGCTCGGTCGTCTTTCCAGTGACGAGGGGAAAGACGGTGTAGCCCGATATCGAGACCCATGCACCATCGAGAAGGGCGATCCTTTGTGGGATGTCGTTTTCTCCCAGACGAGGAGCGTATACGTCACCCGCGCTGTAGAGGTATTCCCAGGTTGGTCGATAGGGGTCTTCTTCAGTGCCTGCACCCATGAGCGTGAATTCATCATCGACTTCCAGTTCGTTCGCGCCCACCCGTCTGATGTTTCCCTTGATCACAGTGGCCGAGGCGATGGTTCGATCCATGCCGATGTCGAGTCCATCGCTTGTCTGGAGTGTGGTGTCCTCATCGGATCGAGGTGCGGATGTCGTCTCGGTCCCTGCAGAGTCACGATCGGGCGATGCCGCTGAATCGGCCAGTTCCTTTGCCAGGGTGGTGGCTTCATCACTCGTCTCCTTGTCTGCGAAAATCGAACCATCGGAGGAGGCGTCCGGTGTGTTTTCCGGAGTGGACTCGGGTGTTCCGAGCGAGGGTGCGTCTTGTTGGAGGATGATCGGATCGTCCTTCGAAAGAATCACCGTGATGCCTGCCACAATGAAGACGGCAAGGATGAGAATCCAGAGAATGCGCAAAGGGAGATCCTTTCTCGAACTTTCTGGCTCGAGTCGGCTTTGGACCGAATCAGGCCATGGGACGTAGATTCTCAGCCACACTGGTTCGATAGGCTCGCATGGCTGGTGCCAACCCTGCGACTGCGGCAAGTGCCATCGTGGCTGCGATGACGAGAAGAATCGTCCTGGTATCCATCGTTGGATCGATCACGATGCCCAGCCTGGTACGAAGCTGGTCGGCGATGGCGAGTGTGCCACCCCAGCACACGACGATTCCCAGGACCGCACCGATCATCCCGATCAGAATCGATTCAGTGATCACCAGGTTGAAGAGACGCGCTCGAGAGCACCCCAACACCCTGAGAATGGCGATCTGGCGCCTGCGTTGTTCCATGGAATTCCAGAGCGCGAGCAGGATTCCGATCCCGGATGAGATCAGGACGACCCACGCCATTGCCAGCAGGAGTCTGTCCACGTTTCCAACGATTGCAAACAGCCGATCCACCTGGTTGCTGGGGGAAGCCACGGTGATCGAGGTGTCCTTGCGAAGCATGTCGAATGCCTGAGGAAGAATCGCGGACACCGCGCCGCCTCGCCGACTTGGCGTCGACAGCAGAATGCCCGTGATCAATTTATCCTCGGGCATAAGGTCTTCCACTTCCAGATGCGGATGTGCATGATCGTGTCCGTGGTCATGGTCATGGTCATGGTCATGGCCATCATCATGTGCATGCCCGTGGTCATGATCGTGTTCGTGGTCATGGTCATGGTCATCATCATGTGCATGCCCGTGGTCATGATCGTGTTCGTGTTCGTGGTCATGATCATCTTCATGAGCATGCCCGTGGTCATGATCATCTTCATGAGCATGCCCGTGGTCATGGCCGCCACCTCCAGCATGTGCATGCCGATCTTCGGCGTGAAGCACCCATGACCCGTTGAGATCGGTATAGATGGCTCGGTCGTGACTGGATTCAGTCGGGGCGAGAATCCCGACCACCTCGAAGAGGTGTGAATCATGGACGTGAGCGTTTTCCCGGGAATGACCGAAGCCATGAGTCAGGGGGACCTTGTCACCCATCTTCAGGCCACTTGTACGTGCCGCTTCCGAGCCGACGACAAGCTCATACGGACGAGCGAATCGCCTGCCGTCTTCGAACGTCCAAGGGACGCCGTCCACCGGTTGAAATGCAGTGAAGAAGTCGCTGTTGGTTGCGACCACCGGGACACCCTTGTAGGAATCTCCCATCTGCGTCGGCACCGCCCAGGCCCAGGGGAAGCTTGCGACGATCTCCTCGTACTTCTCCATTGAGATCGAGTTCCGAGGCGCATTCGCATAGAAGAGTCCGTTCAGAACCGACTCAAGTGGACTGGCATCTCGGCTGACGAGCAGCTGAGCATTTCCGGTGCCTCTGGAGAACGCACGTTCACCCGAGGTCCTCAGCATCAGCAGTGCCATCAGCAATCCGACCGCGATGGCGACGGTGAAAACCGTCACCATGGTGGAAAAGAGTCTCACCTTCAAACTTCTGAGAATGATCGAAAGATCGGTCATGAGAGTGCCTCCACTCTTTCAAAGGTGTCTTTAAGCGAGGGGTCGTGGCTGGTGCACAGAAGAGCGGCGCCGTCTTCCTTGCAGGATTCACGAATCAAATCGATGGCCGTCTGCGCATTCTCAGGGTCAAGACTCGCGGTTGGTTCATCTGCGAGCACGAGTGCTGGGCGTGGGGCAAGGGCTCGTGCCACGGCGACTCTCTGTTGCTGGCCGATACTGAGTTCTCCCGGCATGGCACCGGGGCGTTCGATGCCGAGTCGCTCAAGCAATGTGTCGGTTCGAGGGCGATGCTCGCTTGGCGGGGTTCCCGAGAACAGAAGGGCCAGTTCGATGTTCTCTCTTGCGGTGAACCCTTCCAACAGATTGAAGGTCTGAAAGATCATTCCTATGGATCTGCCGCGAAATCGGTCTCGGGCCGCTCCGTCGAGTGTGGTGATGTCCTCACCGCCAATGAGAATTCGGCCACCGTCGGGTTGGATCAAGCCCGCGATCAGACCGAGCAGGGTGCTCTTTCCGCTGCCTGAGGCACCGACAAAGAGAACCTCTTCGGCTTTGGCAAGGGTGAAGTGGGGCATTTCGAGGGTGAATCGCGCACCGTCACTTCTGCCGTGGGAGAATCGAAGTTCAGTGATCTGAAGTGCCGATTCATGACTGTTTGAAGTATCTGACATGTCCACATCATAGCGGTGAAATCGAACTTGAAGGATCCTTTCGAACAGGTTCATCTCCCGTTACTCTGGTCCATTCATGACTCAGAAATCCACTCAAACCTCGATCTTCCACAAGGTGACGCAGGGAGCCGGCCTTGGTCATTACGGCTGGCTGCTCATCGCCTTGATCTGCACCGTTTTCTTCGCGCCCATGCTTCAGGATTATCGAATTGGAATCAGACTCGCCGATCTGATCAGTGGTACTGTGATGGTTGCGGGCGTCCTTTCCGCCATCACGAAACGCATACATGTCCTGTTGCTGACGGGAATCGCGGTCCTTGCGGTCGCGGCTCGTTTCATCGACCCCTTCGTGGACACCACTTTGACGGCACTGATCGCCGAAGTCATGTCATTCATCTTTCTCGCGAGCGTCTTCGCGATCATTCTGAAGGACGTCTTCAGAACGCCCGACGTGTCCACGAACACACTGGTGGGAAGTGTCTGCGGGTACCTGATCCTTTCGACCATTTTCGCCTCGGTCTACACCTTCCTGGTGATTCTCCATCCGGATTCCTTCCTGATCAACACGGGGCTCAATGTCGAGCCGTCGTTACTTGGAGAGAATTCCTCGCACTACGGGCTCACGAATTACTTCTCGATCATCACGCTGACGACGGTGGGGTTCGGAGACATCGTTCCACAGAACAGCTACTCTCGAACGGTCGTGTCCGTCGAGGCCATCTCGGGCCAGATCTACATGACGGTGATCGTCGCCCGTCTGGTCGGTCTGCATCTCTCTCGTTCGATCAGGGGTTGACCCAGGAGTTCTGCTTCATGCCCACGACCAATGACGCCATCCTTCCTGAAGACATGCATCGCTTCTGTGCGGTCGAGCTCTTTCACAGGACCTGGGCTCTGCTTCAATCGACCCAGCGAACCCCGGCCGAGGAGGCTGCCATGATCGACATGGCACACGCTTCCCGGTGGCACTGGAGCGTCGTCGGCGCTCCCGTCAATCTGGCCCGTGGGTCCTGGCAGATAGCACGCGTCTATGCCGTGCTCGGCCGTGGCGAAGCGGCTCGCATTCACGCGCAGTGCTACCTCGTGGAGTGCGAGGAGAACGATCTTTCGGAGTTCGATCGTGCCTTCGCTCACGAAGCCATCGCACGCGCCTGTTCGTGCCAGGGTGATGCCGAGGGGCTCGCCACTCATGTTCAATACGGTCTTGCGGCGGCTGAACATGTCACGGACGAGTCCGAGCGCGAATGGGTTCGACGCAATCTCGCGTCGGTGACGACCCAGCCACCTCTTCGCGACACCCAATAGAAAACGCTCGCTGGCGTGGCCAGCGAGCGTCGTTCTGTGAACGGGCATGGAAGGACTCGAACCTTCAACCGCCGGTTTCGTAGACCGGTGCTCTATCCAATTGAGCTACATGCCCGGAGTCGCCGGGGGCGATCCGAGGCGGCAAGTATAACGGTTCAACGCACCGCTGGCACCTCCCGGGGTACACTAAATTGATGCCCCTGATTCTGTGGTTGACATTCGTCGGCTCCGCCCTGGTGATCCTTGCCTTCGGTCTTCCCATGGCCATGCGGAAGGTCCCGCCCAATGCCATCTACGGGGTTCGGCTGCCGATCACGATGAGAAATCGTGCAGCCTGGGATGCCGCAAACGTTCAGTTCGGGTGGTGGATGATCATCAGCGGGCTGCTTTCACTCGGAGCTTTCTTCGCCGGGTGGCTGATTGGTTGGACCGAGGACGCGATCGCAACCCTTTATTGCATCGTCATGCTCGTGCCCCTGATGGTGGGGGTCGTCACTTCGATCATGGCTGCGTATGGTGCGGAGTCTCGTTCGAAGGAATCGCCGAAGGGGTCGAAGGGCGACATCGCTTCCTGATCCATTCAGTCACATCAGGCTCAGTTGCCCGGATCCGACGTGGGTCCGACCACGACGAGCGAGACCACCTTGCCGTTGGAATAGTTGAATCCGCTCACCATTCCGTGGACCGCCCGGTCGGCGGCCTGATCCAACTGATCCTCGGGAAGCACCATCCACGCACTTGGGTGTGTTGCCAGAAAGACTTCGAGCTGTCCCGCATTGACTCTCTGCAATCGTCCTCGAGTCGCATGCATCAGACTGTCCTCGTGAAAACCCACGGAGGCGATCACCGCTGCGGAGTCATCGAACGCGCCCGCCTGTTCGAGCACATGTTCCAGTCGGGGCGTGACCCACAAGGGCCAGCTGGCAGGCAAGGCAAGACCGAACGTGAGACCCAATGAGACCGCGGCGGCAGGAATCGAAAGAAGTTGCCCTTCGACAAGACGGCCATTCATGATCCGGATGAAGCCCAGTGTCAGGCAGGTGAGCGCGAAGAGTGCGCCCAGTGCGATGGTGCTCCAGTCGAGGAGGCCCATGCCCTCGGTGAATGGTGACCCCGGAGGAGGCTCTGAAAGAGAGCCGATCGTTCCCGAAAGAAGCAGCAACGTCGTCGGGAGGGCGATGATTCCAAGTCCGATGACGTACCACACCACGAACCCCAGTCGCGGGCCCAGAGTTCCCAGCGATGGAAAGGCTCTGGAGCCTGCCAGAACGGCCCGAGCACTGAGCAGTGCCACGGCTGGATACAGAGGCAAGGTGTAGTGCGGTAGTTTGGTCGCTGCCAACTCGAAGACGATCCAGGCGGGAAGCAGCCAGGCCACCAGAAAGCATTCGGCACCCCGACCTCGAGCCGGACCTGTCACGAGTTTCAAAGCCTTGCCGGCAATCGAGTCTGCAGGATCCTGTCGACCTCTGGACCGTGACCAGGCGCGTCCGAACGCCAGGCCTGTCAGAAGAGAGCCAGGCCACAGGAGAGCCACGAGAAGGACGAGATGGTACCCAGGAGGCGCTCCGTGACTTTCCCGGCCTGTGGAAGAGCGGACGACAACCTCGTCGTAGGCGATGGCTCTGAGTGTCTCAAAGCCGACCGCGCCGATCGCAAGAAACACCCAGGGGAGAAAGACGATCAGTGCCGTCAACAGTCCACTGATCGGGCGCAGCCGCCACAACCATCCAGCTCGGCGTGTCCAGATCGCAAGTGTCACCGCTGTGAGCACGACGACCATCGGGGTGATCGGCCCCTTGGCAAGCATGCCCAGGCCGACGCAGACCCATAGGATCGTCGTCAGCCAGATCGAAGCGCGCTCCCCGCGACCTTCTCTGATCCAGCAGGCATGAAGCGCCACCATCGCCGCGGTCGTGCACAAGACCATCAGTTCATCAGCACGTGCCATGTGGGCATCGAATGCGATCAACGGGCAGATGGCGAGCAGTCCGCCCGCCAGCAAGCCGGTCGGGCCACCGAACATGCGAGTGCCCAGACGCCAGGTCAGCAGAATCGTCCCAAGGGCGGCAAGCACACTCGGGAGTCGGTACATCCAGATGGCATCTCGGGCGGTATCGAATCCCGTGAAGAGCCCGGCAGACCCAGCTTGCAGCCAGTAGATCAGAGGGGGTTTGCTGAGTCTGGTCTTTTCCCCGACCCGGGGAATCGTCCAACCTTCCAGCGTGTTCGAGTCGAGCATCTGTCTCGAAGCCTGAGCGAAACGGGCCTCATCACGGTCAACGACGGGAATGGAATCAAGGCCGGGCAGAAGCACCACCAGTGCGAGTAGAATCAGAACCGCTCCACCACGCCAGGAGCGCGCGGCCGACGAGAGCCGATCGGCACCCCATGATCTTGTGGAGGAACCGAGAGTCTTCTCAGTGTCTTGGATAGGATGCGTTTCAGTCATTTGGAGTGCTTCGAATGAGAGTCGGCGAAAGCAGAACTGTGCACCAGTCGAAAAAGAACCCTGACGAATGGAGACTACCAGAGTGGCGCGCATGACGACGGAGCATGTTGAGCGAGGCGGGGGTGATGGTTCAGTTGCGAGCCCGCGCGGACTCGTGCGTTCCGTGCGACCTCCGCTGGCACGATTCATTGAAGATCCGAATCGAGGGATTGGCCGGTATCTCGCGGTCTTCATCGGTGTCTTCGCGGCCACGTTCGCGCTCGATCAATGGCTGGGTTCCGGATTGGGCTTCTTTCGCCGTGGTGACATCGAACGTGAGCTTGCCGCCCTTGGGCAGTGGGGGCAGTTCAGTTCACTGGTGATCGTGGGTGTCATCCTCGTGAGCGTTCAACCCGCGCGTTGGCGTCGCGTCTTCGATCTGGCGCTCGCCTCCGGAGCCGTCTGGGCCGTCAGCGTGCTCTTCAAGCTTGGACTTGGTCGAGCCCGTCCGAAGCATGACGATCCCTACGCCTTCGATGGCTGGTTCGTCGGAGCGGGGGACTCCAGTGCGATCCGGGACCTCGTTCAGACATCTCATTACGACTTCGCGAGTTTTCCCTCCAGTCACACCTCAGCAGCAGTCGTTCTCAGCGTGTTTCTTGCCATGATCTGGCCTCGGCTCGGAGTCTTCGCCCTGTTCATGGCGATCATCGTCGGGCTGTCGAGATTCGCGTTCGCAGCGCACTGGGCCAGTGACATTCTCGGAGGTGCTCTGATCGGGTTTCTGGTCGGCTATCCCATCATCCGCGGGTTCCATGGAGTCAGACTGCTGGATGCCATCTGGAGGCTCGGCTCCAAAGGCAGAAGCCGATCGGCATTGAACGCCGTCGTGACCGAAGAGAAGCGTGCTTTGAAATCTGACGAACTCAGCCGTTAGGCGGAGCTCTCCTCGGTCATCAAGTCGAGGTCATGCCCGTTTCCAGGTGCGAGAGTCTGTTCAGATGAAGGAACCTCGAGTTCCGACACGTCCATTCCAGTTCGAGCGTACTCGTAGAGGGATGTCGTGAAGATGGGCACGATGATCAGGCTCAGCCCGGCAAGTGTCGCGACGACCTTGGGACTGAGTCGATTCGTGGCGACCACGGTCTCGCTTCGAGGGGTTGCGGCACGCACCACCGGCACACCGGCGATGTGGAGGTAGTACCAGGCACTGATGGCACTGTTCACCGCTGCGATCGAGATCAGAAGGATCTCGCCACTTTCGATGCCGGCGATGAAGATCATGAGCTTGCCCCAGAAGCCGATGAGGGGGGGCATCCCCACGAAGCTTCCCGCAGCAAGTGCGAGGAACCCGGCCATCCTTGGATTCTTGCGCCACAGACCGGCAAGGTCTTCGATGTTCTCGACCTCGTGTCCTGCGCGTGACAGGCCGGCAAGCACGCCGAAGAGTGCGAGGTTTCCAAGGGCGTAGGCGGCAAGGTAGAAGAGCAGGGCATCGATTCCCGCGGTGGTTCCCGCGACGATGCCGATCAGCATGTACCCACTGTGCGTGATGCCGCTGTAGGCGACGATTCGTTTGAGCGAAGTCTGCAGGAGAGCGCCGATGTTTCCGAGCGTCATCGTCAGGACGGCAACGATCCAGAGCATCGTCTGGATCGAATCCGGCAGGCCCTCTCTGACCATGGTCTCACCTGCGAAGGTGATTTCATGGCGACCCGCCCAGCCGAAGGTTCCGCAGAGAAGGATGATCGCGACGAAACCGGCGATCTTGGGAACGATTGAAAGGTACGCCGTCATCGGGGTGGAGGCACCCTCGTAGACGTCCGGTGCATAGACGTGCATCGGGACGGCTGAGATCTTGAAGAAGATTCCAAGCAGGCTCAATGCCATGCCGATCAGGGCGAAGTTGGGCAGGCCGGCTTCACTGCTGAGCAGCACCGCGATCTGGTCGCGGATATCGAGCAGGACCAGGCTTCCAGTGGCTCCGTAGAGCAGTGCGAATCCGTACAGGAAGGTCGCGGTGCTCATTGCGCCGAGGAAGAAGTACTTGATGGCAGCCTCGTTGGCGCCGCGGGAGTTTCTGCTGAGTGCGACCATGACGTAGGTCGGAAGCACCGAAAGTTCGAGGGCCAGGAACAGCCAGATCAAGTCGGTGGCATTGCAGATCAGCATCACACCGATGAGGCTGAGCAGAAAGAAGGCATGGTATTCACCACGCATCACGCGCAAGGGATTGAATCGTGTGCGCCCGGACGCGACCGCCCGTTCGTAGGCACGGTCGATGGTGCCCGATCCCAATGCGACCAGAGCGATGCCCACCACGCAGGTCAACGTCTTGACGTACCCGCCTATTCGAGGGAACAGCAGTCCACTCGAGGCCAGAGCCTCTTCATTGGCATAGACGTACTGTGTGAGCACGGCTGCCGCTGCAAGGAAGATGGCGGTGATGAAGGGGACTGCACCACGAAGCGCACGTGAACCGGACAGGCCGGTGATGGCGACGATGATCGCTCCGATGAAGAGCAGAATCTCCGGTGTGATGAGTGTGAGTTTCTCAACCATCTCCACGGGCGAGCTCCTTGCGATCGGGGGCTGGAATCGACGAGCTTGCCTGAGCGAGTTCGTTTCCATCGACGGTGATGGTCAGCTCGTTCGAAGCCTGATCTTCCATGACGGTCTGGCCGTAGCCTGCGAGCATGTGGTTGGCTGCGGGTTCCACAGCTCTCAGGATCGGCGAGGGGTACAACCCGATGAAGAAGCAGATGAGGGCGATGGGAACCAGAGTCGCGATCTCTCGGGCATTCAGGTCGACCGAAAGACCGTGGTCGGCGTGTTCATCACCGTGATCAGGAATGTTCTCCTGACCGAAGACCACGGCTCCGACCAGATAGAGCATGTAGATGGCGCCGAGGATGAGTCCGACACCGGCGACGATGCCGTACCAGGGTCCGAGGACGCCGGGATACCCACCATTGGTGGGGCTGCTCGCCACGAACGTGCCGAGCAGACAGAGGAACTCACTCACGAATCCAGCGAGGCCCGGGAGCCCGACCGACACGAATGTGAAGAGCACCATGAAGAACGACCAGATCGGCATGGTCCTCATCAGACCACCGATGCGATCGATGTCCTTGACGTGGTGTCGTTCGTACATCATGCCGATGCAGATGAACAACGCACCGCTGGAGAGTCCGTGGGTGATCATGTACAGGATGCCGCCCTGTGCGCCGATCGGATTCAGTGCGAAGAAGCCGATCATGCAGAAACCCATGTGGGCGATCGACGAATACGCGATCAGTTTCTTCATGTCGGTCTGCGCCCAGCAGACGAGTGAGGTGTAGATGATCCCGATCACGGCCAGCAGGCCGATGAACGGTGCATATTCAACCACGGCTTCGGGAAGCATCGGGATCACGAAACGGAAGATTCCGTACGCCCCGAGTTTCAGGATCACTGCGGCGAAGTTCACACTGCCTGCGGTGGGGGCCTGGTTGTGTGCCAGAGGCAGCCAGGTATGGAGCGGCCACAACGGAACCTTGACCGCGAAGCCGACCATCAGTGCGAGAAGCACCCAGCCTTGTTCCGTCGAGGTGAGGTTCTCGCGAGCGAACGTCACCAGGGCATCGATGTCCCAGACGTCCACGCCACCATTGTCGGCGGGAAGCCATCCACCCACGGTGTTCGCGAAACGAAGCACCACGTAGACGAACCCTGCGAGCATCACGATCGAGCCAAGCAGGGTGTAGATGAAGAACTTGAAGCTCGCTTCCCTGCGGTCCGGCCCACCGTAGATCGCCACCAGGAAGAAGGCGGGTATCAGCGAGACTTCGAAGCAGGTGTAGAAGGTGATCACGTCTCGGGCGATGAAGACACCTATGACCGAGGCGGTCATGATCATCAGCCAGATGTAGAATTCCTTGACGCGTTCAGTGATCGCGGTGAACGATGCGGTCACGACCAGTGGTGCGAACAGGCAGGTCAGCATGACCAGGAGCAGGGACACGGCGTTGACGCCCAGTTCCAGCTCGAGTCCGTAGATGGGAATGATCGACCAGTTGGATTCGGTCGGCCAGAAGCCTGCGAGGTCCGCGCCTTCGGTCGGGATTTCAGACCAGTAGGGGTACATGCAGGCGAAGACGATGCCCCATGCGAGCGTGCCGAGCCCGCCAAGGAGACCGATCCAGCGTGCGCACTTCGACGGGAAGATCCCGATGAGAAGGGCGGCGAACAGTGGGATGGCGATCAGAAGTCCTGCGAGCACCTCAGCCACCACCCTTCGACATCGTCCAGATGATCCAGGCGATGATCAGACTCACACCACCAGCCATCGTCGTGGCATAGCCCTGGAGCATGCCGCTCTGGAGCGGCTGGAAGATGCGTGCGATGAACATGGGAATTCTTGCGATCCCTCCGACGAGAATGCCGTCGATCACGAGTCGATCGAAGAGATAGAGAAGCTTGGCGCAGAGCCAGGTCGGTATTCTGACCGTGGCGTTGTAGATCTCATCCATGTACCACTTCTTCTCGAGAAGACGAGGTATCCATCTGATGGACATCCTGGATTGGATCGCATGTTCGAGCGTGATGGCGAGCTTCCTGTTGTACAGATGGAAGTAGAACGCGATGGACAGGCCGAGAAGGCCGACCACGCCGCTCACGTAGTACATCGTCACATGAGGATCACCACCGAAGAACGGAGTATCACCTTCGTGCCAGTGAAGTGGCATGCCCCAGGATGCCGACGAATTCGAAACCATGCCCTTGATCCAGTGCCCGATCCCGAAGTATCCGGAGCTGATGGCCGCGATGCATCCCAGTGCCAGGACGATCAGGACCGCCTTGATGCGCCAACCCGGAGGGTGGGGGTGGAAGGATGAGGCGTCGCCGTGATGTTCAGGGCCAGGTTCGATGCGGAGTGTCTTTCCGCCGAAGACTCTGAACCACACTCGGAAGGTGTAGTAGGACGTGATGCCTGCGGTGATGATTCCGATCCAGCCCAGTGCCCGGAAGCCGGGGCCTTCCTGAACGAAGGCTTGAGCGAGGATTTCATCCTTCGAGAAGAAGCCCGCGGTGAACGGGAATGCACTCAGCCAGAGAGCGCCGATGAACATCGTCCAGGTGACGATCTTCCAGCCCTTGGCCATGCGCAGGCCTTCGATCTTGCGAACATCAAGCTGGCCGGCGAGGCCGTGCATGATGGCACCCGAACAGAGGAAGAGCAGCGCCTTGAAGAAAGCATGCGTGTAGACATGGAAGCAGGCTCCGAATGTCTGCACCACGCCCAGGCCCATGAACATGTATCCGAGCTGGGAGATGGTGGAGTACGCAAGGACCCGTTTCATGTCGTACTGCTTGACGGCGATCGTGGCAGCCAGCAGGGCGGTGAAGCCACCGATCCATCCGACGGTCGCCAGAGCGTATCCGCCTTGTTCCATTTCGAGCCAGAAGATCGGATACGTTCGAGAGATCAGGTAGACACCGGCGGTCACCATGGTGGCCGCGTGAATCAGCGCGGAGACCGGAGTCGGTCCTTCCATTGCATCCGGCAGCCATGTCATCAACGGGAACTGTGCGCTCTTTCCGAAGGCTCCGACCATCAGGAACCAGGGGATCAGGTAGGCCGTCCATCCAAGTGGGGCATCGCCCATCTGGGTGCCGGCGAGCGTGCCGGCCTCCGCCATGGGCAGATAGAGGTTGAGCGCCTGAAAGAGGCCGTCGTATTCGAGTGTTCCGAAGTTGAACCAGACCAGCCAGATCGCGATGGCGAGTCCGAGGTCGCCGATCCTGTTCATGATGAACGCCTTCTTGGCGGCATCGATGGCGGTCGTCTTCTGGTAGTAGTAGCCGATCAGCAGGTAACTGGCGAGACCGACGCCTTCCCAGCCCAGATAGAGCATCACCAGGTTGTCACCCAGGACCAATGCGGACATGGCCAGGAGGAAGATGCTCATCGCACCGAAGAATCGTGCGTATCCCTTGCCTCGGTCCTCATCCATGTATTCCGTTGCATAGAACGCGATGCAGGTTCCCAGACCTGTCACGAACAGCATCCAGAACAGGGAGAGGTCGTCGACGTAGAGTGCGAAATTCGCGGTCACGTTTTCAAACGCGCCCTTTGAACCCCACGAGAAGTCGATCCAGTCGAAGAGGTGGATGACGACGGGTTGTCCGGCTTCGTGCCCTGCGTAGAGCATGCAGACCAGGACGAACGAACTCGCGAGCGCCAGCACCGTGGTCCAGCCGGGAAGTCTGTTCTTGATTCCCAGGCATGCATACAGTCCACAGAGAACCGCCGAGACCGCGGGGAGAAGCAGGATCAGACCCGCCCAGGTCATGTTTTCAGGACGTGCCGCCTCTGGAATCGCCGAGACGACGGCCTCGGCATGCCCATCTCCACCGGAGACGGTGGTCAGCGTGGCGAAGAGTGATGCATTCAACATTCACGTATCTCCGACCAGGCCCCGACATCAAGTGTCTGGCGGCGACGATTGAGGAGGATCACAAGGCCGAGAGCGAGCGCGGCTTCAGCAGCGGCGACGGTCAGGATGAAGATCACGAAGACCTGCCCTGAGACATCAAGGTGGAGACGGCTGAAGGTCACCATGGCGAGTGCCACGCCCTGAAACATCAGCTCGGTGCAGAGAAACATGACGATCATGTTCCTGCGGGTGAGAAAGCCGAACATGCCGATCACGAAGATCAAGGCGCTGAAGGTCATGCAGATCGTGAGCATTCGGCTGTCGCCCAATGCCGTTTCAGGATTTTCTGCAAGAACTGCAAGGAGCGTCATTCGTCTCCTCCACGTTGTGTGGTCGGTTGCATTCCTGCAAGTTCTCTGGCTTCATCTTCCCCAAGTTCGATCTGGCGTCTGGCAAGCACGACGGCTCCGAACATGGCCATGAGAAGAATGACTCCGGCCAGCTCGAGGCTGACTGGGAAATCGGCCACCAGCGCGAGTCCGACATTCTGGTTGTTCGCAGGTTGACTCGAGGCAGGAAGAGTCAGAGTGGCCTCTTCGTCGTTTTCAAGGATGACCTTGACGGTCGCCGTCTCACCGTTTGGTGTGAGCGAACCGCTGATGACTTTCTTGGTGTCCGGCTGCACATCCATCGCCGCTCTCTCCAGCTGCTTGGGCAAGCGCTCGAGATTTCGCCATGCCATGGTCGAGCTTTGGGATGACTTTTCAATCGATTGTTTGAGGAATGCCTGGCCATCGGCTTCGGTGATCGATTGCGTCAGAGCCGCCAGCATGATGAAGCCCGCAAGCACCGCGAGTGCGGGTTCTCTGGGCGTTCTGTCGTACCAACTGGCTCCGGCATCGGAATCATCCGTCGTCGATTGCTGGGCAAGCATCAGGACGAACAGATAGGTGATCAGAATCGCACCGGCGTAGACGATGATGATGGCAAACGCCATGAATTCAGCCTGCAACAGCAGGAAAAGTCCTGCAGAAGCGACCACCACCAGAACGAAGTAGAGGGCTGCGAAGACTGGTCGACGATGGGTCGTGACTCGGACCGCTGCCATCACTCCGATGATTCCGAAGATCATTGGCAGGATCGATGTGTAGGTTCCACCCTCACTCGAACCCATCACGCCGACCAGCAGGTAGGCAAGGCCACCAAGTCCGATCAACGTACCGATGCCTCGGGCGGGTCCGTTGGAACTCCGCGCCAGCAGGTAGAGGCCGATGGCACTTGCAATGCAGGCTGTGTAGAGGATCGAGGGGGTCATCCGTGGTTCTAACCGAGGGGCCTTTTCTCACTGAGGCGTGGAAGCCTCAGCTGCATTGCGTGAAAACAGGGACATACCGAAACGAAAAAACTTCGGGCGAGCATCCATACTCATGTCTGTCGATGGCTGAATGAGCGTCAAATGTAGTTAGCTTGGTCCCTGCTGGCAACCGCTCAGGCGGGATTCTTGGCCTCAGATCATGCTTTTCATCTGAATGGGCTCTGCGTGTAAGATGTCTGCATGGCGGATCCGGTCAGAAGAAATCTTCCAAATCTCCTCACCATGTTGCGTTTGGTCATCGCCATGGCCTTTTTCGCCACCATGAGTGTGAGCGTGCTTCGTGGTGTGGGGCTCGAGGCCTCCCGGCAACTGTGGGGAAACATCGCGGTGGCTCTTTTTCTGATTGCAGCCGCGACAGACGCCCTTGATGGCTATCTCGCCCGCAGATGGAGCGTTGTCTCCGATTTCGGGCGGATCATGGATCCCTTTTGCGACAAGGTCCTGGTCCTCGGGACCTTTGCCTACCTCGCAAGCCCTCATTTCGCCGAAATCGATGCCTCAGGGCAAGTCGTCGGCATGACCACCGGTGTCTGGGCATGGATGGTCGTCCTGATCATCTCCCGGGAGCTTCTCGTCACTTCGATCAGAGGGGTGGTGGAATCGCGTGGAATCGCCTTCGGAGCGGATTGGTGGGGGAAGTCCAAGATGATTCTTCAATCGATCGCCGCGCCCTACAGCCTCTTCGTGGCCGTGAATCCCTGGTTCCTCACTGCTCCCTTCTGGAGCGGGCTTCAGTTTCTGCTGATCTGGGCGACCGTCATCATCACCGCACTCTCGGTGATTCCCTATCTGTTGCGAGCACGCAAGCTGCTTGCCACAACCTCGGAGTGACCTTCTGATGCAACGCCTTCGCGCCGCTTTTCTCACCGTCGGTGGTCTCGGTCATGCGCCGATCGCTTCGGGCACGTTCGGCTCTCTGCCACCTGTCTGCCTGGCCTTCCTTCTGGTTCAATTCGGCCAGCAAGGGATTGTTCTCGAACTCTCGATGCTGCTCCTGCTGGTGATCTTCTCCGTCGCCTGCCTGCGCTTCGGACGAGAGTCCGAGGAGCTTTTCGGTCGCAAGGATCCAGGCCAGGTCGTCGCCGACGAAGTGGCGGGGCAGGCGATCGCACTTCTCTGGCTTCCGTGGGCAGCCCCTGACAGTCCGGGCGCTCTTGCACGAAACCTCTCGATCGCCGTCGCTTCGTTTCTCGCATTCCGTCTGTTCGACATCGTGAAACCGCCTCCTGCCCGCGGTTTGCAGCGGTTGGGAGGCGGTCTCGGAATCCTGATCGACGATTTGATTGCAGGTGCAATGGCGCTCGCCGTCGTTCAGATTCTGTTTCGATTCGTGCTGGTCGCCTGAATCGAAACAGATGCGGTGCCTTCAGGAACCGGAGGCCTTGAGTGCCTCGGTCAGCTCCTCGCGAAGCTGAGCCTCAAGTGCTTTGGCACCACCAAATCCGATGTGAACGTTTCTGATCTTCCCATCCGCTCCGATGATGACGGAGTGGGGGATGCCACTCACGCGATACGCCCGCGCGATCTCGCCCTTGGGGTCCATGAGCACTGGGAATTTCCAGCCCTTCTTGTCAACGAAGGTCTGAACCTTCTCGGCACCTTCCTGCAGATCAACGGCATAGAAGACGACGCCCTTGCTCTTGAATTCGGAGGTGACCTTGTCGACCGTCGGGAGTCCCGCCACGCACGGCGCACACCATGTTGCCCAGAAATCGAGGACCACGACCTTGCCCTTGAGTGATGCGAGCGTGACTTCCTTGCCATCGCGCAAACCCTTGAGCGTGAAGTCAGGGGCCTGCATGCCGACCGTGGGATGAGTGGCTTCGGCCTGAAGAACCGGTGTGTCCATCTCATCATCCATTTCAGGGCCTCCCATTTGCTGGGCGCTCATCTCCATGATGGTCTGCATGAGATCGTCGACCTGGCGCCAGGTTTCCTTGATGGGAACCTCGTACCCATTTTCCGGAGCGGCTTCGGCCCATTTTGCATATTCGATGGTCATCGTCATGTTGCCCATGGGTGCACCCATCTGGGCTTCTTCTTCGGTCATGAAGGCCGTGAGGTCCGGGCGAAGGCCCACCAACCAGGGTGATTCGCCCTTGAGGATCCAGATGTCCGCATTCGATGCGAACACCTGATTGGGACTGCTGAATTCATCGTTTCCCATCGCGGTCTTGCTGAGAAGCCTGATGGTCTCGACGCCATTGAACTTCTCCTCGCCGACATATTCGAGTGAATCGACCTGCTTGAGCAGGGAGTCGATCAGCGAGTCGCTGAACAGAGAGAGTGCCACCATCAGTGATGGGTCCTGGGAGACGAGCATCATCGAGTTCTGCTGCTCGGCGCCCTCCATGGAGAGTAGTTGGTTGAAGTTCTTGGGAGAGCTTATCTCGCTGTAGGCGTTCGCCATCGCCATCGCGATGATCATTTTTTCGCCATCACTCGAGGCATCGAAGCCGCCCATCATCGGGCTCTTTGAGAGTGAGACGAACTTGTTCGGCCGTTTGATCGCGGTCATCGCTTCCTGGCGCATTGCCTGCGGCAGGCCTTCTGCTTCGATCTTCAGCGTGGCTTCGACGGTCGCCATCTCCATCTTCTTGTAGAACGCAGCCATTCTTTCAAGGAGCTTCTTCGCCTCAGGCTGGACTCGGTTTTCCTCCTGGGATTCGAGTGCGGTCTCCTGGGCCTGGAGGCCGCTGCTGACGCCGAAAAGCAGGCTTGCGCAGATCATGGTTCGAGTGAAAAGCATGTTGTTTCCTTGAGTGTGTTGCAGATGGGTGCGAGGAGACAGTCTATCAGTGACTGTGAGTCACGTTGCAGAGGAGGTGCGTGTCTTCCTGAAGCGAGAGGTTCAGTTTTCGGGATGATCGGTGTCGGTTTCAGCACTCGCGTCGAGGCTGGGGCGC
>MDTG01385648.1_pt1 | contig 18466 bp, 9 predicted proteins | sample 811421 | NCBI WGS metagenome assembly MDTG01 (sample SAMN05326645, study PRJNA326480) | marine metagenome | isolation source: seawater | place: Pacific Ocean: South East | collected 2011
CAGACCACTTCTTAGATGACTTGTCACAGGGCATGAGACAGCGACTTTCTCTGGCTTGTGCTCTCCTTGGCAATACAAAGGGATTGGTTATGGATGAACCACTTAACGGGTTAGATCCTTTGGCTCAAAGAGCATTTTGTAACCTATTGAAAAATCTTGCAAATAAAGGGGTCGCAATAGTTATCTCATCTCATCAAGTTGTAGATTTGGAATCATTGGCAGATAGAATTGCACTTCTTCATCATGGCCAATTATTGATTGAAGGCACACTATCCAACATTCGTAAGAAACTAGAGCTCGAAAGTGATTCTGGAATTGTAGAGATGATTTGTTCTGTCACAGGAATCGAGCCAGACCAAGTTACTCTTGATTTATCAAATGATGATTTACTGCCATTCAAACAAATCGGAGGTGAAGAAGAATGAGCGCATTGGCACTGGGTTGGCACATAATGCGTGAACGCCTATCGGCAGGTAGGATGCTTGTCATATGGCCACTTCTAGCAATTTTTATCCTATTTTCAAGTTGGGGACTTTCTGATCCTAAAGCAAACCTTCCTGCAGAATTAGTAATCGATTCGGCCTATGATGTGATGTTTGCATCTACAGCATTCATCGTTTTCTCTGCAACTATGGGTGCTGTTTTGATTTCGTTTGATGGGATTAGTAGAGATCGATTATCTGGTGTTTTAGAAATAAAATTGTCCCAGCCAATAGAGCGATCGAGATATGCCAGAGCATTATTGATTGGGCATTGGGCAGCAATTTTTGTACCGGTGTTCTTACTAAACCTTGCAAGTTTGATTATAATCTGGTACAGACTAGACGATCTACCCAGCTTTGACGAATTATTAGTTCACACTATCGCTACAGGTTTACTTCTTCTATGGTATACTTCGCTCCAATTATTGGCATCATCTTGGGCCAAAGACATGGGCTCTTCAATAGCTGTAGGATTAGGAGTATGGATGCTATTCACATTATTGTGGCTGGTACTAACTACTGTAGTCGCCGGACTGATGGGAATAGGTGTTGAAAATCTGAACTCTTCTGAATACATAAGAATTGAAGCGATTATAGATTTGTTTTCACCTAATGGAGTATATCACCACTTGCTAGAAACACCTCTACAAGATGTCGACAGAGGAATTTCCTCAATCTATCCAGTACTCGCTGCAATCATGTGGAGCATCATTCCTATGCAACTATTCATACGCAGAATAGAACGAATGATTCCTTAACAAATAGTGGAACACACTAAGTGTAGTTTGCATGTAGGACGACACATGAAGGGAAGGATTAGTGCTTTCTTACTGGCCGCCTTGATGGCTACAATGTCGATGACTGCTACAACTACAGCTGAAGATTCAGGACGTCAAATGGATGACGTAGACTGTTCAGGATATACATTTGAAGATTTATTTGAATACAATAATGCGGTTTTTGAGTTCCAAATACTTGATGACTGGGCGACATCTGATCTATATGCTAACTCATGGGTTAACGAGAGTCGTGCAGCGGTAGTTAGGGACAATCTTGATGGGTTATTCGAAGGATTCCCTGGAGGCGATAACGATTGGATTTCTACCGATGAAAGAGATGCTGTCAGAGAAATCGGTGCGAAGTGCATTGCTGACATGTATACTAGAATCGGAATAAGAGAAGGAATACCACATCGTGGAGGAGTCGATTGGAATGATGTTGAATTCGTTGAAGATGGAATTGGACTAGAAGAAGTCAATTTGGTTCCTGATACGCACCCTCAGGAAAGATCCTGTTCAACAAGATACGCCTTAGCGAGTGAAAGTTGTAGAGAGGTGCCAACATCTGCAACTAATAATCTGGAGATTTCGATGTTCACAAAAGAAACTGAAACACATAATACTAGATTCAATCAACTTCCGAATTTTGGAAATGGTGATTATGAAAATCAAACATTTACAGTTGCTATGAATGCTACAAATGTTACCAGTGCAACAATGATGTTCACATTCCCATTTGTTGATGGATTGCGATTAGCAAATTGGACTATACAGGACAATGGTGTTGAGAATCTCGATGCAGGTATGGTTGAAGAGATATTTTTGCCAGATGGAAGTGTTAGAATAAGCATGACTATAGGTTATGATAAAGCAGACTGGCCAATGATTCGAAATGTTTTCTTCGATATGACTACTGAAGCACCTCTTGAAAACGACATACCACAATGGACTGAAAATGCACCAGCAGATAATACAATTATTCCAATGATTAGTGATGGTAGCGAAGTTGTTGCAATTACTGGAGAAGTAATGGGAGATTGGGCTAGCGATAATAATGCATGGGGATTAGATTGTCAATTCAATGAACAAGGATGGTCCAGCAGAATGAATTCAGATGGTGAATTATTGGTCACATCTGGAACATCAGACTCAGGCACAGCAGATTGTGCAATCGTCGATCCATATGATGCGTCAAATGAAATGAAAAAGACTTGGATTTTCGGTCAACCTGCAAGTTTCTCTGTCCCTAATCAAGCGGAAAGTTACGCAAATGCAGTCGATATCGAATCTAATCCATCTTTACTAGTTACAAATCTACTACTGGATATTTCTGCGACTCAAGGGAACTATGTTGGCGTGGCGACTAACGTTAACCTTGGATCGACGCCTTCGGTTGATTGGATTCAACTTACTGGAATTTCTCCTGGCGATTTTATGATTCATGTTTCAGCAAGTTCAGAAGGTATGCTTGATTGGAATGCGGAATTTGATTTGGGACTTAAAAAGACAAATACGCCTCCTATCATCACTGTAGATACTGACCCGGTTGAAGGTACTCAGGCGACATGGGATGCAGGATTTGCTTCATTCAGTCTTTCTGGAACAGCATATGACCCTGATGGAGGAACAGTTTCACTTTCCGCCACAATGTGTGACGAAACAAGTACTAGTTTCAATCAGAATATGGATACATGGATTGTATCTCTATCCACCGCAAGATGTGTATCTGATGGAGAAACAGAATTCAACGTAGTAGTTACAGTAGTTGACTCTGTAGGTGCTGAAAGCTTTGTAGAAGTCAATGTACCTAGCCCATATGGCGATGATAGTAGTGATGAAGAAAGTAATGTTGAGCCGAAAGAAGATAGCGGTTTGCCGTCTATTGGCATGTTTGCAACCCTAGTTGCAATGCTTGGAGCAGCTCTTCTATTACGTAGAGATTAACCGTCACACTGAAAAGTAGAACTCCGAGGGCATGATATGTTCAAAGGACGTGTTGAGAAGGTCAGCCATGAAGGTGGGCTGCTGATAAGTTACTCAGGTGCATGTCCAGCACTCGGGTCTGTAATGGTAGATTCTAGCGAATCATACATTGGGAAAGTCGACGGAGTTATTGGAAATCTAAATGAGTCGCTTGTACATGTTGCTCATCTTGATAGAAAGGCAAATGCCAATGACATGATTGGAATTGAAATTACTATCAGAACAAAGAAACAGCGCGATAATCGTAACTCAAGAGACGATAGGCGCGGACGTGATGATCGACGCAGGAGAGATGATTCCCGAGGTGACGAACGTCGAGGAAGAGATAGCAGAAACGATCGTAATAATCGTTCTAATAATGACTGGATTTGTCCTAAATGTCAAAATTCAAACTTTGCATTCCGAACCGAATGTAATAGATGTGGAGAAGCGAAAGGTAGCGGCAACTCTAGATTCCAACGTAGCGATAGACGAGGACGTGATGATCGACGCGGACGAAATGATAGACGAGGAAGTGACCGTGGTGGACGTGATAGTCGCAGAGAAAGAGGCGACAGAAGAGGAAATCAAGGAACTCACTCCAACAATGATTGGGAATGTAGAGAATGTAAAAATTCAAACTTCTCATTCAGAACTGAATGTAATAGATGCGGTGCACCTAAAGGAAGAGGAGGCGCACCTTCCAGAACTTGGGAAGGCAATGATAGAAGGCCAGGCGATAGAAGAGAGGCTCCTAAATCAAGACCAGGAGACTGGGATTGCCCTCAATGTGGAAAATCTAATTTTGCTAAGCGAAATGAATGCTTTAGTTGTGGCCGCTCAAAAAGAGTAGGTGGACCAAGAAAAGGACATCACAGGAAATTAAAGGAACCTCTACCTCTTCACTCAGTCAAGTATGGTAACGATCGGAGGAAGCGCAGATGAGTGCAGAAAACCACTATCTTGATGCTATTGAATCAGAAGAAAACGGAGATTTGGAAGAATCTCTGGAGCACGCTAGATTGGCAGTGAAGGCTGATCCTGAGCATTCTAATGCATGGTGGATGATTGTAGGTTTACTTGCCCCTGATGGTAAATACCCAGATATTGAACAGGCTTCAAAAGCACTTGTTGCATGTACTAAAGTTGTAGAAATCGATCCATCGAGAGTTGACGCTTGGGTCAAAGGTGGTCGCATCATGGTTGATCACTTGGGATTGTATGAGGACGCTTTGCATTGGTGGCAAAGATGCCGTGAAGCTGCACCTCTAGAATCCGTGCCAATTGTAGAACAGACAACTATACTTTCAGATTTAGGAATGTATGCTGAAGCAAGGGATAGATTAGGCACTCTTTTTGAAGAAGATTTGGATATTGCAAATTCACAATTAGCACGAATTAGTCATCTTCACCGAACATTAGAGATGTCTGCACAACAAGATCCTAAGGTGCATTTCAAGCCATGGCAGAAAAAGCATGGAGGTTGGACTGCTATCAAAATGCGTTCACACAAAGCACCTGTTTCAGAAAATATGTTATTCATGATGACTACAATTCCATTCCTGATGATGGAAGTATTCCTCTCAAGGTCACTATTTGGAGATGGCTGGGGTGGTTTCTGTCTAACTAGCCTTCTAATTCTAGTTACAGTAATCGTCGGTATGTCATTTACTAGAAAGTTGTACCAAAGAGTAAATCGTCCTGGATTTAATCTTCTTAGAGCCATACAATTTGAAGCAAGTAGCGGTAAAGTTGTGATTCCTGAAGACATAAGAAATTCAAAATTATACATGTTCTTGTTTTCTCGACATCCACCAGCATTCCAACAAAGATTGAACAAAATTATCGAATCAGACAACAAACTTCCAAGAAATTGGAAAATGAACTTGCCTGATTTTGAATCCCATCTTGATGAAATCGGTTACATCGAAGAGGATGAACCTGAAGAAGAACTATCTTCTTATGAAGAAGAGTGATTATGTTCCTGCTGTGTAATCAGTAGAATAACGAATCTGTTCAGGGGTTAATTCGTCGATTGAGAAACCAAGGGTTTCTAATTTAGTAGATGCGAGATCCATGTCTTGCTCAAGTGATATGTCGTAAACTTCAGCCTTTAGTTCACTGGCCTCTGCTGCAAGGCGGCATAGTGAAAGGAACTGATTTGCAAAACTCATGTCCATTACTTCTGAAGGATGACCTTCTGCTGCTGCTAAATTGACTAAACGCCCATCGGCCAATAAGTGAATTCTTCTTCCATCCGCCATTGAGTATTCATCATTCTCAGGTCGAATTGTGCGTACAGAAGTCGCTCTTTCCTTCAAATCTTCAATATTAATTTCGCAGTCATAATGGCCAGTGTTAGAGATTAATGCTCCATCTTTCATCAAGTCAATATGCTTACCAGTAATTACATCCTTCATACCGGTCGCTGTACAGAAGATATCTCCAATTGATGCAGCATCATCCATTTTCATGACTCTAAATCCATCCATAACTGCTCGGAGTCCAGGCAATGGGTCTATTTCAGTAATCACTACATTCGCTCCCATTCCTCTAGCTCTCATAGCAAGACCACGACCACAGTGACCGTAACCTGCAACAACGAATGTTTTTCCTGCAATTAAGACACTTGTAGACCTGATAATTCCATCAATTGTAGATTGTCCAGTTCCATACACATTATCAAAATCCCACTTTGTAATTGCATCATTGACTGCAATTACAGGGTACTTCAGGTCTCCTGCTGCAGCCATCGCCCTCAAGCGATGAACTCCAGTTGTAGTTTCTTCAGTTCCACCAATAACAGTTTCAGCATATTCTGATTTTTCACCGTGAACACGCACAATCAAATCTGCTCCGTCATCCAGTGTTAATGTAGGCTTGAAATCAAGAGTACGATCAATGCACCAATAGAAATCCTCAACGGATTGCCCATGCCATGCATGCACGGAGTAACCTTCCTTAGCAAGCCATGCAGCCACATCATCTTGGGTAGAAAGTGGGTTGCATCCCGACCAAGAAATTTCAGCGCCTGCAGCACGAATTGTCTCGATCAAAACTGCTGTTTCCTTTGTAACATGTAGGCATCCTGCCACTCGCATTCCTGCTAATGGCTTATCCAATTCAGCCTGCTTTCGAAGTGCAGCAAGAACCGGCATACGGGAACGTGCCCAATCGACACGTAACGAACCTTCTTCTGCAAGACTCAAATCTGCGACGGTATAGGTCTCACCCTTGTCCATGAACAAATGTGAGAGGGCACCACTCATAGGTCAATCGGTCACAGGTCCCCCTGTCCTCTTTCAGGACAGGGGTCCTGATCTCAATCAGCAATTACTTCCTATTGTTGGAAATGTCCTGCATACTGTTGGGCATAGGCCCTAGCAGTTTCCTCGGGATATCCTTGAGCAATTAGCTGTTGTACATATTGCTCCATAGGGTCCATTTCTGTAACTCCAGCATATCCATCAGTAAATTCGCCACCCATGTGTACTTCTACACTTACGTCGTCTCCTTCTCCACGTAAGACAAAGAAGAGAGACAATAGTACTATTACAAGAAGTCCAATTCCTCCTCCAAGATATAATACTAGATTGCTATCATCATCTTTTGACTTGGTTTCTTCTGGTTTTTCTTCTAATTCTGCCTCTCCTGTTTCATTATTGACTACAAGTTCTGACCCTGACCATACACATTCATCGTTAGCAGGGTTATCATCTCCTTTGTCATCCCAAATCCAGTATGCATCTGGTTCTGCATCTAATACTTCGTTAGCGATTTGTAATCCTTGACATTCTGGTAATGTAATTTCGATCCAGTAAATAATAGGCCAGCGCTTATCATCGCCTTCATACACCTTAACGTATATTCTCATAGATTTAGTCTGGTTATCGAATAAGTCATCGATAGCTAATGTTAACTCGAAACTATCATCATTTCCAAGAGGTTCAGATTTCGCCCACTTCTGTTCTAATGAAAGTGTATACTTCTGGACTGCAGTCTCGTCAAATGTGGCTTCATCGATAGCAGCCTCAACATAAACATCACCTTGTTCTGCACCATCAAGAATATTTCCTGTAATGGTTATTGTATCCGACAGGACTCTTGAGCCATTTAGGTTAGAAATGTCTAGTGTAACAGTAGGCTCTTCATCGCCAAATCCTTCAGGTACAACTGAGAAGTACATCTTGTACTTGTCAGAACTCTTACCTGCCTGGTCAAATACTACCAACTCGATTCTAATCAGAGATTCTGTTTGACCGCTAGGATCTACAGTTACATTGCTGAAAGTATATGCCCAAGCACCATCACTAGTAGATGGTCTTACGAAATTGTGACCTTCAAGCTTGTAGTTATCCTCATCATATGGCTTGTCGAAAAGAACTGTCCATTCATACGATTCGATTCCGCTACCAGTTAGAGCATCTGCATCTGAAGAGTTACTTGCATCGAAGTGTACAGTCAAAGAACCAGATTCATCAAGAATGATTCTTTGCAATGGCCAATCGATTCCAGACACTGTCTTTGTACCTCGGTCTTCGATTTGATCTTCATATTCTTGTCGCATGTCAACCATTGCATCCGCTGTTGGTCGGTATTCGTCAGCACGAGTATCATCAGTCATCACTGTGACTGAAATTGTTCGAGAGTGACCCTCTGCATCATGAAGGAATAGAGTGATTTCCCAAGTAGCTCCCTGCAGACAATTTGTAGCAGATGATAGGTCAACCTTACAGAAATTAACCGTTGGTGTTGCCACATCAGTGTGGTCAGTTCCGCTAGCCATAGACGAACCTTGCCAATCGGTAGGTCCACTAATTACCCAGTCTGTTGACAGAGTCTCTGATACACTTGAAGTGTAAGAGAAGGTTATCTCAGAATTACTCTTCATGTAGTGGTAAGCATAACCACCGGTTGAAGGATCGAATGACGGTACTTCCCCATTAATGGTCAAATCTAGTCCATTACCCAGTGTTCCAAATCCGTTAGGATAAGGAGATACTTGGTAAGACAACATGTTTCCGAGTAGTGGGAATGTAGAACTGTCGGCTCTATCTGAAACACTTGCAACATCGATTGTTGTAACGATTAATCCACCATCAACATAGCTGCAGACACCTAATACTGTGTCTTGTACATCAGCTTCTGATTGCAACAAGCGTTGGAATGTTCCTCCTTCTTCGGAATATCCATTACATGCTCGAGGGACTGAAGTTGCAGATGCACTCTTTGTATTGATAATCGCTTCAGTAACAGTTCCGAATTGATCGAATCCTTGGAATGCTGCAAGATCAACTCCATCCAGGATTGGATGATACGGATCTGCAACTTCCATGTTGTTGTATGTAACACGGGTTTCAGGAGTATTACGAGGTTGAATATCCATATCGAATGGTAGTAAACTCTCTCCAGTTGAAGAAGAGTATTCGTAATAATCAGTAGCTCCAGAAAGGTGGACTTGTACTGTACCTCCAGATGACATGAAACTCTTCAATATGTTTTGATTAGATTCTTTTCCAATCAACTCATAATAGCCCTTTCCACCTTCATCGCTTGGCTTTGCAGTGTTTACATCTTGCCAAGGCATAATCACCTTGTTGTAATGTGTTAACCATCCCAAGTCGAGGTATGCATCCCAATCATTAATGTCGTACTGAGTGTAAGTCATACCTAGTAAAGACAAATCTTCCTTGATTGCAGCGACTCTGGTAGAATCACCAGATAATATCGCGACATCGATTTGATCTGCGAAGGAGGCATGGAAGTAACGAACGTTTCCAGAAGTACTACCGTCAGGTAGAGTAGCATGGAAACTGATGTTGTAAGATGATCCATCTTGCCATCCGTTAAACGGTGCGTATGACACTGTTGTTCTCTCATGAGGACCTAATGTCTGACTTGGACCAGATGTTGTAGTGTAGGCTTGGCTACCATCCGCCATATCTACGACTGTCATATGGAATGTGTAATCTCCCTGCAGAACTCCGTTAGTAGCAGCTAGTGACCAATCGTGCATCATTGCACTATCTATTGGAAGTACACAATCTAAGACAACGTCGTCCAAACACGAAATTTGATCAGGCTTACCCAGAGTAATATCTACACTTTCTACAGAGAAAATCACTCTTCCTAGGTTGTTTGCAAGTGAAATTTCATCATATCCGTACCAAGGAGTTCCCTGAGTAGAATTGTCGAATTTGGATTGAACTTCAATCTTGTAAACTCCAGAAACGAAGTCATGATTTGAAATTGCGATTGTTCTGTTTTCTTCAGCATCCAAATCTACGATTGTAGTACTGTAAGTTGCATCTTGGCTGAATGTGAACTCTTGTAGAGAGATATTATCGAATGCTACACCTCTAACTCCATCGTTCTGGCCATTGTGTCCATCATCATTAGATTGGAATTCGAAATTGATGTCGACAACAGATCCTGCAAGACTGATACATTCATCTGTCCAATCATTAGAATCAGGAGATGTTGTATTTACAACATACAAGTGAGTTAAGTCGATACTTCGGCTTTGAACTAATCCGTCACTGTTGAAGAATACATTGTAATTACCAGAACCACCATTGATGTTTACTGGGTCTCCAATATATTCAATCTCACTGTTGTCCAATGTAGTTTCGTTGAATGGGTCGATGAATCCGTTACCGTCTTCATCCACAATACAGAATCCATCTTCGTTGTAGTCAATCCATTGTCCGTAAACAACTCCATCGTAATCGTTACCACTCTTGGTCCAATCCACGGTTACTGCAGCATAATCATTCACAGATGATGTTTGTCCTGATTGAATATTGTATTCGAACCAGGTTTCAGCGAAATACTCGAAGTTTAAAGCAACATAATCACCGGACATGTTGGTCAAATCAATTCCAGGAATTGTCAAGGTTTCATTCTCCCATACATCTCCGAAGCTGTTTGCAGTGTCACATGGGTGACCGAACCAATATGCGTGAGAACCGAATAATGTCTCAGCGCAGGTCGAATCGTCAAGTATTCCACCGTTTGCATTGCTATCATCAGTGTATCTAAATCCTGCAGAACCGCCTTCAAATCCTTCATCGCAAACAACTAACGGCGAGCCACAGTAAACATCTGTTGGCTCAGCGCTGTATACCTTAGCTTCAAGATCAAACGTTACGTTAGTATTTCCAAGATGTTCGACTAATACTTCAATCGGGAAATTACCTTCTGCGTATAATCCACCAGGCTTGAAAGACTCAATTTCCAAAACCGCAGGGTCATAAATATTGAACGCAGTAATGTAACCTACAATTTCATCGTTTGCTGGTTGTTCATCCTGTCCATAGTTTAGAACTGCAGAAATTCTGTAGGTTGTTCCATTTGTGAAATCTGCTGTAATATTAGTTGTGTAATCTTCGTTAGGAGCCAGATTATTCATGTTAATTGTAGTTGGTTGTGTCTGAACATTAGATGTAAATGCAGTATTCTGTTTCCAGATTGTGATGTTATCGATAGCGAATCCATCACGACCAGACCACCGTGACTCATTTGCTCCAAGTGAACCTTCCCAGCCAGACTTGAATCTGAATCGGATATCAACTGTTTCACCTGAGAAACGAGATAGATCAAATGCACCTAAATCATCTTCAGTAAAGTTGCCCCATCCGTACTGGGTACCTGGAATTGCACCACCGTATCTGTAGATAGCAGCATCTAATCCAGTATTCTGTTGGCTTTCCAATCTACCATTATCATATCCGCCCCAGTAACTTGTTTGTGAGTTGCACTGGTTTGCGAAGTAAGCAGTGTTAGGGCAAGAAATTGTAACCCAACCTAGGTCTTCTGAGAAGACTTCAATCATTGCAGCATCATCCCAAACTTCAGCTAATACGTAGCCATTTTGATCTTGAGAGTATAGATCTGAAAGTCCTAAGTGCCTGAAAATCTCGATACTCATGTATGCACGGTCTGAACCTGTCAGGTCGACATCGTTCAGAACAAGTCCTTCATCCCAGTTAGGCTCATAACCAGACCAAGTGCTTCCTGAAGAGTTAGTCTTCATAACTCCAGACCACATGAAATCTGTTGGATTATTTGCATTTGCAGATTGTGAAGCAGCGTTGTTTCCAGATGTGTGGCCAACGGTACTGTTAGCAGCAACTTCTTCGTGCCAGTGGCTAACACCATAATATGCTTCAGTTGTCCATCCACATCCATTACCACATCCTGATTTATCCTCTGGATTATCCCAATCCATTGCATATACTGTGACATTGGAAGATGCACTTTCATCTACTTCTTTGATTTCAACATCTAGAGTTGCCTGTCCGTTTAGAATATCCATTCCAGTGTTTGTTACAGTAACCTCAACCTTACGGTTACCTTCACCAAGTGCGCCGATATATGCATCGGTTGGAGAGATATCTATTCCAGATACTGCGAGGTCTTTGTTATCCATTTCGATAACAACTATTCGATCATAAGAACCATCCCAACCGAAGTTGTCATCGTAAGTGAATTGGTCATACGCACCATGTCCTACAATCAGATCTGGGGCGCTGTTTGGCCCACCAATAACTTGTCCAATTGCGACAGTAGTTGGCCTCATTGCACCGAAGTACTCTAGAGGATTCATATGGCCACCGTTTCCGTTAGACAATGTCACCTGAACACTAGTTGGTAGGTTCAGGTAATAGTTGGTAGTAGTATCACCAGTAGATGATGTAGAGTTGGATTGCTTAAACTTAGCAGCATGAACGAAGTCAGGTTCACCATCACCATTCAACTCACCAACTGTTACTTCCCAAGCGATGTAAGGGCCGAAATAAACCGTTTTTGTTTGACTGAAGGTATGAGTTGATTGTGTAATAGTAGCGTAAGATACGTTCTCTGTGTTTTCATCGTTCATTGCGACAACATCGATAATTCCGTCATCATCTATGTCTCCAATATCGAATCCACCGAATTCTGGCCCAAGTGCATGAACGTGCAGTTGGCTACCAGTTCCCACTTGTCCACCGGTTGTTGTCCAAGTAAATGTGGCAGGGAAGGAATTGGTTTGACAATCGAACTCTAGAACAGTAACGTTGTCCGATTTTCCAGGGTTGGTAGCAGCCCCAGACAGGTAGTCTACTCCTTCAGCACGTACCAACCACAAGTCATTATCATCACAACTTCCAGATAAACCGGTTTGGCTAGGTTCACCCCAATCGCCTAATTCTAACTCTCTATACGCATTTTGAGTAGAGTCACCAAGGCTAGTGATTTGAGCTTGTGTAGAAGATGTTATTGGCCCTCTATATGTGACCACACGCTGGTTCTTTAGATCTGCAAGCAACTCTAGAGTGACGATATCATCGTTGCCATCTTTATCCAAATCAGCTACTGCTAGGTCCCACATCCAGACAACATCGAATTGTTCTCCAATTGTGAAAGTGTCAACGTTGCACCCATCGTTCTCGATGATTGTTACGTTACCAGGCTTGTCCACGACAACTGCTCCTGATGCATCTTGGCGAAGAGGCCTGTTACGAGCATAGATGACAATGTCAACTGCATTGTCTCCAGTAAATTCACCGACTTCTACTTGCTGAGTGTTCGAATGATCTTCGAAATCTGCATCTTGGCTAGGATTTCCAGATGTCCATATATCTGTACGCTTCTGGAAATGGCCATTTTCGTTCCATAGAACTGAAATTTTCGTACTTCTATCGTTCGCTGTTACGATATCCAAGTCTCCATCACAATCGAAGTCTCCAAGTGCTACATCTACAGGGTCTGTGTCAGTAGTATAGGTCCTTGAAGTCGAAGCAGAAACAAGGTTCGCAGCGGTTGTGGAAAGTAACATCACCAAGACTAGCATTAACGCTCTTGCGCGGCCGTCTTTATTCATAGTCTTCCAAAGCATCATCATCACTCACTTCTGCGGAGTTCCACTACCACTTTAATTCCTTTGGGAAGGTGTGTTTTGTAAATAAAAAAAACAAGTCCGCAGTATAACGAATAGTCCTAAACGGCCAAATGTGCAACCCGAATTATAATCCAGATGCTAACCAAGCAGGAGAAGGGCCCCAACCAGTAGAACCTCCGCCGTGAACTTTGACTATTTTTCCTGCCCTAAACATAGATTCCAAAAATAATTCCAACTCTAATCCCTCTCTATCTCCAAGATAATCACTAGCAGCTAAAGCAATAGTTTCAGTCGAAATTGCAGTCTCTCCATGTTTCCTAACAACTAATCTTAGCAATTCTTTAAGCCAAGATTCAGCCATTGGGTCCTTTACCATGGGGCCTTGAGCAGGATGTGGTTCTTCCACTTCTGCTAATTGATCTCTTAATTCATCAGATGTTGGTCTAGTCGGTTGCTCCAGACCGACTTCAACCAATTTGGCAACTAAATCTAATTCGCCGATTGGGCGCCTGATAACAGGTATACGAGATGGATCAGGTTCTGGCCCCATATCTTTTGGTTTACCAGAAGGAGTACTTTCGATATCTGCGGCCAATCCTGAATTTGAAATGTTGGTACTGTCAACAGCCATTGGCATCATCCAGCCCACCTTACGTAAACCTAATTCAGCGACAATGCTTCTAACCCAATCGGCCTCACCCTCAAGCAAGACATCTACATCGTCTTCCTCACTGCGGAAGCGGTAGCGAACGTATCCTCTTAGCTCCTGCATGTAATCACCCTATTGGCGGAGGGAAATCAAACCACCGGTCTTATTGGGCCAGATTTCTTAGCACTGTATGGAGAATCCCGCCATTTCTGTAATAATCGACCTCTACGGGAGTGTCCAATCTTACATCTACATCGAAATCAATACTGCTGCCATCCGATTTATGAGCGGTCACTGTCAATTCCTGTAATGCCTTTACATCATCAGTAACAGGTATATCGAATGATTCTGTTCCATCAAGCCCTAATGTATCAGCGCTTTCACCTTCTTTGAAGGTAAGCGGTAGAACTCCCATTCCAACTAAATTTGATCGATGAATTCTTTCAAAAGAAGTAGCGATTACTGCTTTAACCCCTAGTAAGTAAGTACCCTTAGCAGCCCAATCCCTACTACTGCCGGTACCATATTGTGAACCTGCTAATACAACCATTGGAACGTCACTTGCCATTGCAGCTTCGAATACTGATTCGATTTCACCAGTCTTGTGATTCATGGCATAGCCTCCTTCAGTACCTGGAGCCATTTGATTACGGACTCTTACGTTAGCAAAGGTCCCACGCATCATGATTTCGTGATTGCCACGGCGACTACCGAATGAGTTGAAATCTTCTTTCTGCACTCCTCTTTCTGTCAACCACTTACCTGCAGGTCCATCTTCGGGGAATGCCCCTGCTGGCGAAATATGGTCAGTAGTTATCGAATCTCCTAATTTCAACAATACCTTGGCACCTGATATCGATTCAATTGGCTGCGCTTCCTTCGACAATCCTTGGAAGAAACTTGGTAAGCGAATGTAAGTTGAGTCTTCTTGCCAAGGATACAATGGTGATGCTTCACTTGGAATTGAATCCCACCTAGGTTCTTGCATCACAGTGGAATATCTTTCTCTAAACATCTCAGGAGTAATGTTGGCCATTGCTTCTGCTAATTGCTCGTTAGTTGGCCATAAGTCAGACAGCATTACTGGCGAGCCTTCAGTGTCAAAACCAATTGGCTCAGTGGTTAAATCAACATTCAAACTCCCTGCAATTGCATACGCTACAACCAACGGAGGGCTGGCCAGATAAGATGCCTTGACCTTCTGATGAACCCTTCCTTCGAAATTCCGATTCCCTGAAATTACCGAACCTACAATAAGTCCAGAATCATCAATTGCAGCCTCAATATCTTCAGGCAGAGGGCCTGAGTTTCCGATACAAGTAGTACATCCATATCCTACATTGTTGAATCCTAAAGCGGACAAATCTTCATCCAAACCATTAGCTTCGTAATATTCGGTTACAACTCTGGAACCAGGTGCCAATGAGGTCTTTACCCAAGGTTTAACCATCAGCCCACGAGAACGAGCATTTCTTGCTAACAAGCCTGCTGCTAGCATGACACCCGGATTAGAGGTATTTGTACAAGAAGTAATAGCGGCAATTACTACATCTCCATGATTTAGATCATAATCATCTCCAACAAGTGATGATTTTGATAAATCGGACTCGGATAATCCATGACCATGATGTCCGAGATCATGGGTAAGAGATTCTTGGAAATGAGATACCATTTCAGATAAATCAACTCTGTCTTGCGGGCGCTTAGGACCTGCAAGAGCTGGTTGAACTGTTGACAGATCTAACTCTAGAAGCGCGGTGTAACTCTTTTCTGGAACTGATGAATCGTACCAAAGACCTTGCGCCTTGCAGTAAGCCTCAACCCCTGTAATATGTTCTTCTTCGCGTCCAGAAAGACGCATGTAAGCAAGTGTGTTGTCATCTACAGGGAAGAAGCCGCATGTAGCCCCATATTCAGGAGCCATATTAGCGATAGTTGCACGATCGGGTAATGAAAGTGCAGCCATTCCTTCACCAAAGAATTCTACAAATTTCCCTACTACACCATGTTCACGTAGTAATTCTACAATCCTCAAAGTCATGTCTGTAGCAGTAACTCCAGGGTTCAAACTACCATTCAAACGGAACCCAACTACATCAGGAGAAAGCATGTAAATTGGCTGCCCTAACATTACAGCCTCAGCCTCAATTCCTCCAACTCCCCATCCAAGAACTCCAAGGCCATTTATCATAGTAGTATGAGAATCTGTGCCTACCAAAGAATCAGGTAGCCAAACTCCATTCTCTTGTCTAGCAACAGTAGCAATCCATTCTAGATTTACTTGATGTACAATGCCTCTGGAAGGAGGAACTGCACGGAAATTCTCTAAGGATTGCTGACCCCACTTTAGGAATGTATAACGTTCCATATTTCGATGGTATTCAATGTCAAGATTCATATCGAGAGCATTAACATTAGACCCTGATACATCAACTTGCACAGAATGGTCAATTACAAGATCTACAGGAACCTGCGGATTTACTTTTTCTGGATTTCCTCCCATTTCCACCATTGCGTCTCTAAGTGCAGCTAAATCTACTACTGCTGGCACTCCTGTGAAATCTTGAAGAATTACTCTTGAAGGTCTGAAAGGTATCTCACCACGATCACCATTTGCAGTCCAATTAGCAATATTTCGAACATCGTTTTCAGTGATTAGAAAGCCATCACAATTTCTCAATGCTCCTTCTAATAGCACTCTAATTGAATATGGAAGTGAAGTCGTATCCAATCCAACATCATCCAGAGAATCAAGAGAATGATAATAGCCGCCTAATGGGAAATCTTTCTTGGAAGAGAAGGGGCCCGAGTCGCTCATAGAGCGACTGTGACAAGCCGAATCATATCAACATAACTAGTGATTAGATTACCAAATTTTGTACCAAGGATCATCAGCTTCGATAATACCATCATCGGTTATTTCTACTGATACGATGGTAACATCGTATACAGGTCTGTCATTTTGACCTGTATTAACCTCTGATATCTGAGTGATATATTGCAATCCACTGATTACAGTTCCGTATACAGTGTGGCAGGATTGTCCAGTAGCCGTGCAATCTTTACCTTCATTCCAATCCAACCAAGTCGGAGGTTTTTCCCCGCTTGGAACTATGTAAAATTGAGACCCATCAGTGTTTAACCCTGAATGAGCAGCTGCGAGAGATCCGGCCTTATGTTTCAAACCGTTTTCATGTTCACCGGGTAAAGTCCATTGGTTTTCAGGACATGTGTCTGCATCGTATTCAACACCTTCAGTATTGGTAGTTTTTCCATTACAGTAACCATACCATTTCCCGGCATAACCTCCAGTACCATCTCCTCTTTCAAAATCTCCAGTTTGAACCATGAATGGATCATTTTCAGGAGTGTTAGGATTATCACCAATTATCCGATGGAATATCACATTGTCATACATTCCAGATTCTGCTAAAATTATGAAATTTTCAACATGTATTGGTGCTTCTGCGCGGTGTAATGCAATGATTACAGTCTCGTTGTGCACTACACCTTGATTGTCTGTCCATTGAATTTGCATTACAGCTTCTCCGTCTTCAAACTCCTCACTGGGTTGAGCGAATTTTAAGACCGCCAAAGTTAGCATTATTGCCACTACTATTGCGAATAAACCAGTTAGTGTAGGAGTGCCATTATTCATCAATCGAGGCATGAGTGAAACTGGAATTGATTTATCTTGCATCTCGTTTAAAATTTCATTGTACAATGCATTCGATTGCTTGTCTTTAGGATCTATTTTTAATGAATCAGAAAGAAGTTTTGCTGCTTTGCGATAAGCACTTCTTGAATCATCTTTAGCGGCTTGCATGAAAGTTGCTTGCCCAGCTAATCGAAGAGTTGTGGCTTCTTTTCCATCAGGATCGATTTCTCTAAGAATATCTAATGCCCCGTTAGTTTTGCCCTTGGTTAGAAGCTTCTCGGCTTCTTTCCATCCCTTTGCAATCTTTTCATCGGCCATGTTTCGCCGAAACCGCTTCCCGTTTTGAGGCCTACCCTTGGCAAAAACGTGATTATATCATCAACACATTCAAAGAGCGTAGGCCTACGCAAGGGGCCAGTGGAAGGCCCCTCATAAGGGGGGACGCAAAGGTGGCAAGCCGAAATGGACCAAGTTGTAAATGATTTCACCATAAATATAGCAACGGCAAATGGTACAGGTTCACAGTCTGCAAACCTAATTCTTTTGCAGACACTATTTGACATGGGGATCCCAGTCAGTGGTAAGAATCTGTTTCCTTCAAATATCTCTGGTCTACCAACATGGTACATTGTTAGACTCTCAGAAAAAGGATACCAAGCGCCAGGCGATAGAACACATATCCAAATTCTAGTTAATCCAGCGACATGGGAAGAAGACCTAGCCTCGCTGGAACCGGGCACAGTAGTAATCTGGAATATGGACTCTAAGATGCCAATGGAAAGAGAGGACGTTATTTCCTATCCTGTTCCAATGACGAAAATCGCACGGAAACTCAATCCAAAGTTAGCTAGAATGATAGCCAACGTCGTTTACGTTGGGGTTCTAGCCGAGCTTTTAGGCATGGACCAAGAGGTCCTTGAAGCCGCTATTTCAAAGCAATTTGGTGGAAAAGCAAAGGCCATTGAATTGAACGCAGAAGCTGCTAGATTGGGAAGAGCATATTGTGCTGAAGAGTTGACTAAAAGCGACGCATATGCAGTGGAATCAAGAGAA
>MDTG01077294.1_pt1 | contig 18463 bp, 17 predicted proteins | sample 811421 | NCBI WGS metagenome assembly MDTG01 (sample SAMN05326645, study PRJNA326480) | marine metagenome | isolation source: seawater | place: Pacific Ocean: South East | collected 2011
ATATGCAGAAATCATTTCTAAATCTTGTTTTGTTTCTTTGATGATAGAAATTTCTTTCTCTTCTTTAGAGCAAGCAGCTATAAAAAGCAAAAAAACTGAAACTATAATATTTAACTTTTTCATAAATTTAATTTGAGATAACTATAAAGGTAAATAAAAATTATGCTATAGATCTTAATAGAGATTTATTAATGAGTGTGTGTGGTAAATTTCTTTCTTGTATTTCAATTACTGAGAAATTTTCTTTATTTTCAAAAACTTTTCTCATAATTTTGTTTGTCAAATAATGACCACCTTGAGAGCATTTAATATTTGCTATCATTCTATATCCGCATGTATAAAGATCTCCAATACAGTCTAAAATTTTATGATTAACAAATTCTTTTGTGTTTCTTAGACCACCTTCATTTAATATCTTGCTATCTTTAACGACAATTGCGTTATCTAAACTACCACCTTTGGCTAATCCATTTTTTTTAATTGCTTCTATATCTTCAAACAAACAAAATGTTCTGGAATTAAATATTGCCTCTAAATCATCTTCATAAACATTAACTTTATTTTTTTGATTACCAATAACCTGGTTTTTATATTTTAATTCAAAATCTATATCTAGGCTTAATTTTGAAGGTTCAATTGAAATAAATTTTTCACCTTCTTTGATTTCTATTTTTTTATTTATTTTAATAATTTTGATTGGTTTGTTGCTTATAACAAAACCTGAGGCTAAAATTTTACTGATAAATTCTTTTGCAGAACCATCCAAAATAGGTATCTCTTCATTATCAATCTCAATTATTGCATTATCAATACCTAAGCCAAACAATGCTCCCATTAAATGTTCTATTGTAGAAACCTTAACTCCATATTCATTAGATATTGTCGTGTTCAACGAGGTATTGCTAACGTTATTAAAATTTGGATAAACTAAATTATTAGCTTTTAAATCAACTCTTTTAAATATAATCCCTGTGTCAGGTTCAGAACTTTTAATGCAAAGATTTACTGTCTTTCCACTATGTAAACCAACACCTTTGAACTTAACATCTTTTTTGATTGTTTTTTGATTTAAAACTGACATTGGAAGTTTTTAATACTTGTGCTGAAAAAATAAAAAACAACAAATGTTACGACAAAATACAGTATTAATTAAAAAAACTGAAAAACTTCTCAAAAAAACTCATATTTTTAGTGTTTTTACGAGAAAAAAAAATTTCATTCTGATTTAATCCATTTAGAACTTTGCCAGCAAGGATTGAACTTTCTTTTTCGCTAAACTCTCTAAAATCTTTTAAATATTCTAGACATATAATATTTTTTATTTTTATCTGATAATTAAAAAAAATTTCTTTTAAATCATCTATTATATTTCTCTTTAAACAAATAAATTTTATTTCTAAACAAATTTTATCAAAATTATTTATTTCACTTATGTTTAAATAAGTTTTTCCATCTGCATTAAATTTAGTGATTATCATATGTATTATCTCAAATTTTTCAATAGTGCTTTTAAATTGATTCTTTAGATCTATTAATAAACTATTTAATCTATTTTGATGAAATTGATCTCTATCAGAATTAAACTTCATTGACATGCTTACTGAAATAAAATCATCATGACTAATAATTAAATTTATATCCTTAACATAGCTATTAAGATTTTTTTCAATATCAAATATATTGTTGTGAAGAAAATTTTTTAATTTATCCCAATTTTCTGCAAGATAAAGATTGTCAATTAATTTTTTTTTTGAAAAATTAACTTTGTTTAAATCATCTATTGCTTCAAATTTAATAATATTTCGTTCTAGAAATATAAAAAAATTGTAATCTTTTAAGTTAGTCATTAAAAATAATTTGATTTTTTTGTCTTAGGTCTATTACTTTTTTATTATTAAATTTTTCTGAAATCATAATTTTTGATAAATAATTTAAAGATTTTTCTATATTAGTTAAAGGTAACTTTACAATTAAGCCGTCTTTAGTCTCTATGTCCCATCTCTTTGATTTAAAAAAATATAGATCTTTAATTTGATTAAAATTAAAATCTGAATCATCTATATAATTCTTTAATTTCAAAAATTCATCTGGCTCAACATTACCAAAAATAAAAGGTAAATTTTTATCCATATTTTTAGTTGCTATTAAATTACCATTAGAGCCTATAAGATAATTGCGATTATCTTTTTTTGTAATAGCAAAAATTTTAGTTTTTTTAATAAATATCTTAAGCTCAGAAGGATAAGTCTTAAATACTGTTAAATCCTCAACAATATTATTTGAATAAAAAATTTTTTTAATCTCAACCTCATCTAAAAATAAAAGATTTTTCTTTTTAAGAAAATTAAATTCTTTTTTAAATATTTTTATTTCTTGATCACTTAATCCAAAAAAATTCAAAGTTATTATATTTGGAAATTTAAGGTTTAAAAAATGAATATTATTAATTGATACTAATATTAGAAAAAAAAATAAGTAAATAATTATTTTTTTACTTATTCGTTGATGCATCTTTTAATATAATTTTTATTAAATTTATAAAATTTATACCATTATAAGCAGATATTTCTGGAACTAAAGAAAGTTTAGTCATCCCGGGCTGAGTATTTATTTCTAAAAGATAAAATTTATTTTTATAGTATTTATAATCTGACCTTGTAACGCCTCTACATCCAAGCAAATTATGAACTTTAAGAGAAATTCTCATCAATTCATTATGTTTTTTTTTATCCAATTGAACTGGTATTATATGTTTTGTTTTTGCTTTAGTATTGTATTTAGCCTCATAATCATAAAATTTTCTTTTTGGCTTAAGTTCAATTGAGCCAAGTTTTTTTTGTCCTAGAATTGCAGCCTGAATCTCTCGACCAGGTATAAATTCTTCTATTAAAATCTGCCTATAAATTTTTAATTTATTTAATTTTCTATGAATTTCATTTTTTTTACATATAAAAACATTAACACTAGATCCTTCATTAATAGGTTTAATAACTACTGGAAAATTTAACTTTTTTTCTATTAGTTTGTTTAATTCTGTTTTCGATTTATCAAAACAATATTTAATATATTTTGGGGTTAAAATATTATTTTTGACAAAAATTTTTTTTGAAATTTCCTTATTCATTGCTTTCGCAGAAGCGATAACACCAGAATGTGTATAAGGAATTTTTAAATTTTCTAAAATTGATTGAATATAACCATCTTCTCCAAACTGGCCGTGTAATGCGTTAAAAATAATTTTTGGTTTAAAAGTTTTTTTAATATAAGATAAATTATCATTTGGTTCACATATCTTTGTAATAAAACCATTTTTCTTTAATTCTTTTGCTACCTCCTTGCCTGTTTCAAGGCTAATTTTTCTTTCTTTAGATATGCCACCAGAAATTATTAAGATTTTTTTTTTCAATTTTCTAATATTTTTATTTCTTTTTCTATACTAATACCTGTTTTTTTAAATACACTTTCTGATACAAAATCGATTAACTTTTTCATATCTTGAAATGAAGCATTTCCTTTATTTACAAAAAAATTAGCATGTTTCTCTGATATACATGCATCACCAAATTCAGTGTTAGGTGCAACAGATTCTTTAATCAATTCCCAGACTTTTTTATCAGTTTGTTGAACTGGGTTTTTAAAGGTACTCCCACTAGTTTTAATCTTTGTTGGTTGATTAATATCTTTTTGTTTTTTTAGTTTAAGCATTTTATCTTTAATCTCTTGAATCTTTTTTTTAGTTCCTCTAAATGAGGCGCTTAAAAATATTAAGTCATCTGGCAAATTATTATTTCGATATTCAAATTTAACCTTATCGGCTGCAATAGTTAAAATATTTCCCAGTTTATCTATTGCTTGTATTGATATTAAAATATTTTTAATTTCACTTCCAAAACAACCAGCATTCATTCTTATTCCACCTCCAACAGTACCAGGAATACATGATAAAAATTCAAAACCACTTAAGCCATTCTCGCAAGCATATTCTGCTAAGTTTTTATCTAAAACTGCAGTCCCTGAAATTATAATATCGTCTCCTAGTAAAGATAATCTATTAAAATTTTTACTCAATTTGATTACTACTCCATTATAAATCTCATCTGTAATTAATGTGTTTGAACCTGCTCCTATTACAAATATATTTTCTTTATTATTTAATATTTTAAGAAATTTAACTAAGTCTTGTAGGTTTTCAGCTTTATAAAAAATTTTTGCTTTTCCTCCAATATTAAACCAATTTTTTTTTTTTAAATCTTGATGAAAAATAATTTGTGAGTCAAAATTTTTAAATAACTCATTTAATTTTTCTTTTTTCATAACATTAATTTTGGTAAATCCCTCATCCAATTAGAAATTGAACCAGCCCCCATGCCTACAACTATTTTTTTTCCATACATATTGTTTTTTAAAAATTTTGCTAACTCAATATGATTTTCAATCATAAATAGTTTAACTTTAGAATTTTTAATTATTTCTTTTGCAAAACTTTCATAACTAAAATTTAATTTTATTTTTTCTCCAGCTGTAAATATTGGGCACAAGACAACTGTATTTGCGTATTTAAAAGCGTAAGTAAATTCCTTTTTAAGATCTTTTAATCCTGAAATTCTATGTGGTTGAAAAATACAAACTTTGTCATGATTTTTATAAACTTTATTGATACCCTCAAGTACCATTTTAATCTCAGTTGGATGATGAGCATAATCATCATAAAAATCAATTCCATTGTAAATAAAAATTTTATTAAATCGTCTTTGCACACCTTGAAAATTTTTTAAACCTTTCTTTATTTTTTGAATTGGTATTCCAACTGATAAGGCTACACCTAACGCGCCTACAGAATTTCTAATATTGTGGACACCAATTAAAGGAATTTTTATTTTTTTAATGTATAAAGGGTTTTTATTTGGAAGACTGACACTAATATCGTACTCAGAGTAGGATTTAAATTGTTTTATATTCTTTATTATAAAATTAGATTTAGCAGACTCACCATATGTATAAAAATTTTTGTTTTTAATTGTTTTAACTAATTCACTATTAATTTTATCATCAATACAAATAAATGATTTACCAAATGGTGGTGTTTTCTTAATAAAATCTAAAAAGTATTTTTTTAAATCATCAATCGATTTATAAAAATCCATGTGTTCTCGATCTATATTTGTGATAATCGAATAAGTTGGAAGTATATGAACAAAACTTCCATCAGACTCATCTGCTTCCAAAATAGACCAGTCACTTTTTCCTAACTTCGCTGTATTTTTAATAGAGTTTATCACCCCTCCATTAATTATTGTTGGATCAAAATTAGTTTCTTGAAAAATTGATGTAATTAAAGAAGTTGTTGTCGTTTTCCCATGTGAGCCAACAACAACAATATTTTTTAATAAGGAAACAATACTTGCAAGCATTTTACCTCTTGTAATTATTTGTATTCTTTTTTTCTTGGCTTCAATCAATTCAGGATTATTTTTTTTTATTGCAGATGAAATAACAACTATTGTTGCATCTTTTAAATTTTTTTTTGAATGTCCTAAGAAAATTTTTATTTTTTCTTTTCTTAATCTTTCAACATTTTTATTATTTGAAATATCACTTCCTTGTACTTTGAAACCTTTACGTTTCATTATGAGTGAAAGCCCACTCATCCCAATGCCACCTATTCCTACAAAATGTACAGTTTCTTTTTTTGCTAGCTCAATTTTCATTTATTATTTTATTTAGCTTTTGATTTACATCATTCCATGTATTTTTATAATTTAATTTTTTTAAGTTATCTTTTTTATTTAAATATTCTGTTTTGTCTTTTATTATTTTTAATAATAAATTTGTCAATTTTTCATAATTAAAATTTTTTTGATCTAAAATCCAGCAACATCCAGCGTTTTCATAAAATTTTGCATTTTCCATTTGGTGATTATCTTTCGCTGTTGGTAAAGGAATTGCTATAAACGGTGTATTCATGACTGAAATTTCAGCTAAGGAAGTTGCACCAGCCCTAGAGATACATAGATCTGCATCATTAACAAAATTAATTAATTTTTTTTCAAAATTGAAAATCTTATTTTTAACATTATTTAAATTATAAAAATTTTTCAAATTATCTATATTTTTTTCATTAGTTTGTTGAACAACTTTAATGGGATAATCTTTATTGATATTAGCAATAACTTTGTCAATTTGTTCATCAAAAATACTTGCTCCTTGGCTACCTCCAAATATTAATATATTGAATTCTTTTTTTTCATTATTTTGCTTTTTTTTAATTTCATAAAAATCTTTAGAAACTAGGGGATTAATTTGTTCTAATTTGGATAAAAATTTTTGTGGAAAATTTGTAAGATTTTCTGAGTAACAAATTATTTTTTTTGTAAAATTTAGAAAAAATTTATTTGCTCTCCCTAAAGTTAAATTTGGTTCTAATAAATAAATTTCTACTCCAATAAATTTTGCAGCGATGCAGACTGGTAATGACATATATCCACCTGTAGATATTACTTTATATATATTTTTCTTTTTTAAATAAAAAATTGAATAAATGAATAAAAAAAATAATTTAATAATTTTAAATGGAAATAAAAAATTAATATCTAGTTTTGGAGTATCAATAATCTTAATTATATTTTTTTTAGATTTTAAATATTTATATCCTCGTAAATCAGTAATAATAATAATTTCATATTTATTCTTAAGATGTTCAGAAATAATTTCAGCTGGAATAACATGTCCGCCTGTTCCACCAGTAGTTATTATAATTTTTTTCATAATTTAATAAATTTTTCTTTTTGTTAAATTCAAAATTATGCCAGATAATATTGAAATACTTATAATAGAAGATCCGCCATAACTTAAAAAAGGTAAAGTCATCCCAGTGGTTGGAAATAATCTTATATTCACCCCTATGTGAATTAACGCTTGAAATAATATTAAACTAGCAGAACCTACCAAGACTAATTTTGTTTTTTGGTCTTTAATAAAATTTATTTTTTTAAAAATTGAAAAAATAAAAACTAAAAATAAAATTAATATTAATATTATCACAATAACACCAAATTCCTCAGATATTACTGAAATTATATAATCAGTGTGAGCTTCTGGAACTCTATTTTTGAGAGTACCTTCTCCAATTCCTTTTCCAAAAAAACCTCCACTTGTAATAGACTCGATTGCTTTATCTGGCTGAAAATTATGCGTGCCTCCATCTAAATCAAAAAAAGATAATATTCTACTTTTGATATATCCAAATTTTGGAACATAAAATGCAAAATATAATAATAAACCAATTCCAATTACTGCTACCGTAAATAAGAAAATTAAATTTACGCCTGATATAAAAATTAAAACAATCCAAGTAAAACCAATTATTAGTGTTTGTCCTAAATCAGGTTGAATAATTAAAAGAAATGATATCAATAGAGTTAAAAATAAAGAGGCAATGAATCTAAGCGTAAAATTTTTAAATTTATCAAAAGTTATAATTGTACTTAAAACTATAATAAAGAAAGGTTTGACAAATTCTATGGGTTGAACTCTTGGTAAAAAAAAAATATCTAACCACCTTTTTGAACCTTTAACTTCAATCCCTATAACTGGTACTAAAAATAACATTAATAATGTTATCAAAAAAATATAAATGGAAATTTTATAAAGAATCTCTTGTTCTATATAAGAAAGAATAAATATTATTCCGAAACCAAAACTTACAAATACAAGGTGTTTAAAGAAAAAAAAATAACTATTTGTATCTAGCTTATCTGATGCAATAAGAGATGTTGAAACTAATGAAAAAAAGATTCCAATTAAAAAGAAAATAACTATTAAACTTAAGATAAATTTATCTAAATTTTTCCACCATTGATAATAAGAAAAATAATTGAAAAGTTTATTTATCATTAAAAATAATATTTTTTTATAATCTTATTAAAATACAAACCTCTATCTTCAAAATTTTTAAAAGTATCAAATGAGGCTCCTGCAGGACTAAATAAAATAGTTTTTTTAATAGATCTATCAATAAAAATATCTTTAAAGACTTCATTTAAAGCTTTTTTTAAATTAGAGCATTTTTTAATTTTCATCTTTTTTTTTAAATCAAATAAAAATTTGTCAGTGTTTTTTCCGAAGGTATATGCATTTATATTTTTACAATAAACTTTAGGTAAATTAAATTTATCTCCCCTTTTGGGAATGCCTCCCAATATCCAATAAATTTTATTTGATGTTTTGAGCATTTCAATAGAAGATGAATAACTTGTTGATTTAGAGTCATTTATTATTTCAATATTATTTTTATTATAAATAAGTTGTTGTCTATATTTAAGACCTTTGAAATTGATAATTGTTTTTTTTAAGATATTTTTATTAATTTTAAAATATTTGATTATATTTAAGGTAAATAAAAGATTTTCTTTATTTGATGCAGTTGAAAAATAGTTATTTTTATATGTTAATAAATATTTATTTTTTAATTTTGTATTTACTTTTATGATTTTACTATTAAATTTTTTATTTTTTAGAAATTTATTTATATTTAAATCATGTTTATTTACAAAAGCTATAGAATTTAATTTTTGATTTTTAATTAAATTAAATTTAGCTTTTATATATTTACTTAATGTTTTGTGTCTTTCAAGATGATCTGGTGATATATTTAAGATAACAGAATATTTAGAATTAAAAATTTTGCTGTAATCAAGCTGGTAAGATGATGCTTCAATGACAAAAATAGATTTTCTTTTAATGTTTTTTACGGATAAAATTGGATAACCTATATTGCCTGCCAATTTGACATCGTAACCTTGGTTTTTTAATACCTCAAATAAAAGTTTGCTAGTTGTTGATTTGCCATTTGTCCCAGTAATTGCTATGCATTCATTACTATAAAATGACTTAAAAATATCTAAATCTGTATAAATTATATTTTTATTTTTATTTAAATAATTTTTGAGTTTACATTTATTTATATTTATTCCTGGACTTAAAATAATTGCATCAAAATTTATTTTGATAATTTTATCTATAGAGTTAAAATTTTTGTTATCATCAAATAAATAAATTTTATTTATTTTTTTTAAAAACTTAAATGTAGAGATGCCACTTTTGCCGAGTCCATAGATTAAAATTTTTTTGTTAGTAAAAAGAGTTGATAAGACATTCATTATCTTAACTTAAGTGTAGCCAAGCCTATCATGGCTAATATTATTGAAATTATCCAAAATCTAATTACTACAGTTGACTCTGGCCATCCCTTTTTTTCAAAATGATGGTGAATAGGCGCCATTTTAAATATCCTTTTGCCAGTTAGTTTATATGATACAACTTGTACAATTACAGAAAATGCTTCAAGAACAAAAAGACCTCCAGTTATAGCTAATACTATTTCATGTTTTGTTATAATTCCTATTGCACCAAGGGATCCACCTAATGAAAGAGATCCAGTGTCTCCCATAAAAATTTTTGCTGGGGGAGCGTTAAACCATAAAAAACCTAAACATGAACCAATAATTGCACTGCAAAAAATTGCAATCTCTCCCGTGCCCTCAATATATGGAATTTGTAAATAATTTGAGAAAACAACATTTCCAGTTACATAACTTATAAAAGCAAAACACCCAGCGACTAGAATCACTGGAACTGTAGCCAAACCATCGAGGCCATCAGTTAAATTTACAGCGTTAGATGAACCAATAATTACAAATATTGAGAAAGGAATAAAAAACCATCCAAGATTGATAATTAAATTTTTAAAAAAGGGAAAATATAAATTAGTAATTCCTTGATAATCAATTAAGTAAATGTAAAAGCAAACACCTATAATTGCCAAAATTATTTGGGAAAATATTTTAAATTTTGATGAAATTCCCAATGAACTACTATGTTTGATTTTTTTATAATCATCAAATGCCCCAAGTAAACCAAATGAAACTGCAATATAAATGCAAAATATAATATTAATGTTTGAAAGATCTGCCCAACACAAAACAGAAACCAATAAACCAAGTAGAATAATTACTCCACCCATAGTAGGTGTGCCAATTTTTTTAATAATATGATCTTTTGGACCATCATTTCGTATGGGATTTAAAATTTTTTGATTAGAGAAAAATTTGATAAAAGGGCCACCAATTAACAAAACAATGACTAGTGAAGTAAAAAAAGATAGTCCAGTTCTAAATGTAATGTATTTAAAAACATTTAAAAAACTTAAAGAATCAACAAAATTTAATAAAAATTGATAAAGCACTATATTATTCCTTTAATTTTATTTACTATTCTATTAAAACCTGTTGCATTAGAAGCTTTGATCATTAAATAATCATTATGATCTATATCATTCTTTATCAATTTAATAATTTGGGATTTGGTATTTAAGATTTTACCCCTTTTTGCTTTAGAAAGTTTATTAAAAATGTAGTGAGATTTATTTCCTTTTACAAAAACTTTATCAATTTTGGTTTGATTTATTATAGGGGCGATAGATTCATGGAGTTTTTTAGAGTGATTTCCAAGCTCTAACATATCTCCAATTAAAAGGTATTTTTTTGATTTTTTTGATTTAATTTTATCATAATTAAGTATCGCTGTTTTAAGAGATAAAGGATTTGAATTATAACTTTCATCAATTAAATTTAAATTTTTATTATTAAATCTAATGGCAGAAATATCTCCTCTGCCTTGAGGTATTTTAAAATTCATAAATATATTTTCTTTTAGTCTAAAAATATTTATATAAATACTCATCACAGCCAAAGACGCTAAAATATTATAAATATTATTTTGAAAATTATTTGAGATTAAGAAATTTTTATATAATTTATTTGCTTTGATGTTTATGTTAAAATTATTACCCTTTCTTTTTAATTTAATTAATCGAATGTTAGCTTGTTTATTGTTAATACCAAAAGATATTACGTGCAAATTTTTCTTAAGTGCTAATTTATTGTGAAATCTAAAAAATTTATCGTCTCTATTTAAAACAACAAAACCATTTGATTTTGTATTATTAATGATCTCTGACTTAGCTAAGGCAATTTCTTTTATATTTTTGAAGTTTTGAGCATGAGCATAATTAACATTAGTAATAACACTAACATTTGGCTGTATAATTTTTGATAAAAAATCAATTTCTCCTTTTTTATCCATTCCAACTTCTAAAATACCATATTCATAATTATGCTCTAGATTTATTAGACTTAGAGGCACTCCATACTTATTGTTATATGATTTTGGAGATATGCCGACTTTAGAAATTTTTTTTAATGAATTTCCTAATAATTCTTTAAGTGTAGTTTTTCCAGAACTTCCAGTTATGGCTATTATATGTGTGTTAATATTGTTTCTAAAAATTTTTGAACAATCTGTTAAAAATTTTAATGAACTTTTAACTTTTATTTGACGATTAATATTCAAATTTTTATCTATACGATTTACAATAGCTAATGATGCACCCTTTTTAAAAGATTGACCAACAAATTTATTTCCATCTTTTTTCTTACCTTTAATTGCAAAGAAAACATCATTCTTTTTAATATCTTTAGAATTTATAATTGCTTTTCTCAAAGAGAGTTTGTGCGACAATTTTTTATAACCAGATAAATCTTTAATAATATTTAACTTTAAATTATTAGATAATCGAAAATTCTTACTTCTGATTGCCTTTAAAATAATATCTTTATCTGAAAAAAATATTTTCTTTTTACCAATATCTTGTGTTTTTTCATGTCCTTTACCTGCAATCAATAATATCTCACCAGTAGACAAATTTTTAATTGACTCAGATATTGCTTTAGATCTACTAGAAATCTCAAAAACTTTTTGTTTTTTTATACCATCTTTAATATCTTTTCTTATTTTTGCCGGATTTTCAAATCTTGGGTTATCATCAGTAAGATAAATTTTATCAGAAAATTTATCTGCTATTTTTCCCATTTTTGATCTCTTACCATGATCTCTATTTCCACCACACCCAAACAATAAATTAATCTTTCTATTTGGGAATTGTTCTCTCAAATTTAGAAGACATGTTTTCAGCGCCTCTGGAGTATGGGCATAATCAAGTATTACTTTTGATTGATTTTTTAAGTATCCAATTTTTTGAAATCTTCCTTCAACTGATTGGATTTTTGGAATTATTTTTAATATTTTTGTTAATTCGAGATTACTTTTATAAGCAGCTACAATTGCCATTATTAAATTTTTTAATTGAATTTTTCCTATAAGTTTTACATTTATATTTTTTACCAAATTTTTATGTTTAATTTTAAGTATTTGTGACTCTCCTTTGAAAGTATGTGATAAAATATGTAAACTTTTTTTTCTATCATTTATTGTTGTAAGATTTAAATTTCTATTTAAGCTTATTTTTTTTATCTTTTTAAACTGAGCTATTTTCTCATCTGTAATAACATTACCTTTTCTTTTAATTAATCTTTCAAATAAATAAAGTTTTGCATTTAGATAGTTTTTTAAATTTTTGTGATAATCTAAATGGTCTTGAGACAAATTTGTAAATATTCCCGAGGTAAATAATAAGCCATCTAATCTATTTTGACTTAAACCATGGCTTGACGCTTCCATAATAACATTTTCTACTCTCTGATTTTTTAATTTTTCTAAAATTTGACCTAATTTTATAGGATCAATTGTTGTATTTGATAAATCAAAATTAAATTTATTAGATTTTACTCCTAAAGTGCCTATTGAAGCAACTTTTTTATTATTGAGTTTTAAAATTTGATAATAAAAATCTGCGATTGATGATTTTCCATTTGTCCCTGTTACGGCGATTAAATTATTTGGTAGTTTATTATAAATCTTGAAAGAAATTTCTGCTAATAATTTTCTAGCATTTTTAGTATTAATAAAAAGGACACCCTTTTCAAATTTATTTTCTTTTTCTTCGGTTATTACTATTTTTGACCCTTTTTGAATTGCATGTTGGATGAATTTATTTCCATTATATTTGTTTCCCTTAATTGCAAAAAAAATAAAATTTTTTTTTACTTTTTTACTATCAAATGCAATACCTGAAAAAAAAAATTTTTTATAAGGTTTGTTTATGTCTCTAAAATAATCACCTAAAAACATGATTAATTAATCTCTTTATATTTTGTGGCTAAAATAGGCCCAATTTTTTCTATAATTTGTCCAGCAACTTCAACAGAAGTCCATCCTGCTGTATTAAAAGGTGTCCCTTTGTATTTAATGCCTGAGCCATCTCTATAATTATAAATATATTCATTGTTGATTTTTGGCTCATCCAACATAACTACAAGTGAATATTTTGGTTTTGATGAAGGAAAAATTGAGGCAAACGTATTTATTTTATTTTTTGAATAACCACCAATCTCACTTTTTTGGGCAGTACCAGTTTTTCCTCCAACCTCGTACCCATTAACATTAGCTAAGGATGCTGTTCCCTCTTTTAATGTTACAATTTTTCTTAATATTGATGTAATCCTCTGTGACACATTCTTATCTAACAATCTTTTCTTTTCAAATTTTTTATTAGTTTTAATCAAAGTTGGGGTAATTTGATACCCTCCATTAGCAATGATTGAATATGCATTTGCTAATTGAAGAATAGTTGTTGTAATTCCATGACCATATGAAATTGTTGCTAGTTTGCATTTTCCCCAATTAAATTCTACTGGAACACCCACTTCTTCAATATCAAAATCTATAGTATGAATTAATTTTAAATCATTAAGGAATTTTTTACATTTATCAATCCCAACTGATTGCCCAATTCTAACAGAACCTATGTTGCCCGAACGAATAAGTATTTGCTCAGCTGATAAATTGGATGGTATTTCATTATCATATTCTCTAATAATATTTTTTCCACATTTTATCCTTTTTTTTAAATTTTTGAATTCGGTCTCAGGTTCAATAGTTTTTTCATTTAATGCAGCAGCAAGAGTGAATGTTTTAAAAACAGATCCCAATTCATAGACACCTTTTGTTGCGCGATTAATAAAGTTTACATCCATAATCGTATTTCTCTCGTTTGGATCAAAATCAGGTAAAGAAACTATTGAAATAATTTCACCATTATCTACTTTCATCAATATCGCTGCACTTCCTAATGTTTGGAAAATTTCATTATATTTAAGTAATTCTTCCCTGATTAAAAATTGAATATCTTTGTCAACACTTAATTGAATTGGTTTACCGTTATTTTTTAACCGATCATTGAGCGATTTTTCAAGTCCTGAAATACCAATATTGTCATTGTCTATTTGCCCAATGATATGGCTAAATAAATTTTTTTGAGGGTATAATCTTGTTACTTTTTCTTCAGGTCTAATTGATTTATCTCCTAGTTTCATTAACTTTTCATAATTTTCCTCTGATATTTTTTTTTCAAACCAGAAAAACTTATTTTTGTTAATATTTGATTTTACAATTTCGTAATCCTTGTTTGGAAAAATCAATTTTAGATTTAGTAACAATTTTTTTTCATTTATAATGTCGCTTGGGTTAATTCCAATATCAATTGAACTAACAGTTTTTGCTAAAAAAGAGCCATTGTTATCGATAATATCTGCACGTTTATTTTGATTTACTGTAATAGACTGATTATTTATTTTCTCATCTGATTTTCTTGAACCTAGATGTACTAAGTGAATAGAATAAATTAGAGAAATAATAAAAAAAACAAAAAAAATAAAAGCAACTCTATTAAACTCAATTTCTAAATTTGATTTATTTTTTCCAAATTGAAAATCATTATTATTTTCCTCTAAAATAAATCTTGAGTTATTTTCCATTTTAATCTGATATTTTTAACTCATTAATTAATAATTCTTGGTTTACAATTTTAATTGTATTGATTTCACTTATAGATTTTTTTTCTAAAAAATTTTCAAAATATAATTTCTGATATTCAAGTAGTTTTTCAGATGAACTTAAATAATCATGCTCTAATTTAGTATCTTTAAATCTATCATTTAAAAATCTTATACTTTCATTTAACGAATAAATTTCATCGTCTATTTTTTTTGTAGAATTTTTAATCAAAGCTGTAACTACAATTAATGAAAAAATAAGGATAAAAACAAAAAATTTTTTCATAATTTTGAACTTAAATTTTCTATTTCTAACAATTTATAAAATTGTTCCTCAATATTGGTATCAATATCATAATTATTATCTCTTTTTACTAAATATCTTAATTTAGCAGATCTTGATGGCGGATTTTCATCAATTTCATTTTTTGAGGGTATAATCGGTTTTTTCACAGGCATCTCAAAAGAAAAACTTTTTTTTTCTATTATAGGCTCATATCTTGAAAAACTTTTACTTGTAGTAATGTTTTTAAAAAAAGATTTAACAATTTTATCTTCTAACGAATGAAACGACACGACAGCTAAAATGCCATCTTTTTTTAGAATTTTTGCTGAGTTTATTAATCCATAAATTAACTCACTAATTTCTTTGTTAACAAATATTCTTAAAGCTTGAAAAATTTTTGTTGCACTGTGGACTTTAAAGTTTTTTTTTCTTTTTGTTTTGTCAATTATCTTAACTAAATTTTCTGTATCGATTTTCTTTGTCTTTCTGTAATTAACAATATTTTTTGAAATAAATTTTGCCTCTTTTTCATCTCCAAAATATTTAAAAATTTTATAAAGAGAACTTTCATCTAATTTATTGATCACATCATGTGCTGTGAAATCATTAAGTCCTAGCTGCATATTGAGTTTACCTATTGAATTAAAAGATAAACCTTTCCTTGGATTTTTTATCTGTGTGAAAGAATAACCCAAATCAAATATAATAGCTTTAATATTTTCATTTTTTAATTTTAAGTTGTTAAGATTACTAAACTTTAAATTCTTAAACAAAAAACGATCTGGGAATTGATCATATATTGTTCTTGCAACTTTTTGAGTATCACTATCTCTATCTAGAGCTATGACTTTTGTACCTTTGTATTTTAAAATTTCTTTTGAATAACCACCTTGACCAAATGTACAGTCAATAAATGTGCCACCATGTTGAGGGGAAATAACGCTAATAATTTCTTTTAGCAGTACTGGGTAGTGTTTTACATTATCCGGTACTATGGTGGCTTCCATTTATTTTTTCGAAGACCATTAATTTTTTTGTCTTCTTAAAAATGCTGGTATCTCAAGATCATCTTCTTCATCTTGATTTTCAGTTGATAATAATTCCTCAGAATCAGAAGCCTTACTACTATTATTAAATAAATCAGGAGATTGGGTATCAACTCCAAACTCACTTAAATCATTATTAGATTCTTCATTATTATCTAATTGGTCATTTGTGTTCATAGCTTCCTCTGTAAAAGACATTTCTTCATCTTTTAAAGTATTTTCCACAATATTTTCAGCCTCTTGATTTTTTAACAACTCTTCATGATATTGAGAGTTAACTTGATCAATATCGTTATGAGAAGAGTGTTGGTTTAAACTCTCAGAAACAACTTCATTTTCAAGTTTCAAGGCATTTGCACCATGAGAGACTGGATTTAAACTGGAATTAGAAAAGTTAAACCCTGCATTTTCATTACTAGATGAAAAATCAGAATATCCTGGATTTCTATTTTGTATTCGATGAACCATATTAATTACTGATTTAGTCTCAGGTTGTTGACCATCTAAAGAAGTTGCAACTATTGAAACTCTCATTTTTCCATCAAGCTCAGGATCGGTAATTGCACCAATAATTAATTCAGCTTCTGGATCAACTTCTGCTCTAACCTTATTAACGGCTTCATCAACTTCAAAGAGTTTTAAATCTTTTCCACCAGTAATATTAACCAAAAGTCCTTTTGCACCTCTTAAGGTATAGTCATCAATAAGAGGATTGCTAATTGCCATTTCAGCTGCTTTCATTGCTCTATCTTCTCCTTCAGCCTCACCTGTTCCCATCATAGCTTTACCCATAGATGCCATTACAGATTCAACATCAGCAAAATCTAAATTTATTAATCCAGGTCTCACCATCAAATCAGTAATACTTTGAACACCATGCATTAATACATGGTTTGAAAGATTGAATGACTCTTCGAATGTTGTTTGTTCATTAGCTATTTTGAACAAATTTTGATTTGGAATAACTATAATAGTATCAACATGTCTTCTAAGTTCTTCTAAACCTTGCTGAGCTCTTCGCATTCTTGAAGGACCTTCATATAAAAAAGGTAGTGTTACAACTCCAACAGTTAATATATTTAATTCTTTTGCAGCTCTTGCAATTACATGTGCAGCTCCTGTTCCAGTACCACCACCCATGCCAGCAGCTATAAAAACCATATTCGCACCTTGTAAAATATTTACGATCTCATTTAAAGACTCGTCTGCTGCAGCTTGACCAATATCTAATTTTGCACCAGCTCCTAATCCTTTAGTCAAATTTAAACCTATCTGTATTTTTGATTTTGCTTTACTGTGTTTTAAATCTTGAGCATCTGTATTCACTGCAATAAATTCAACACCTTGCACTCCATTATCAATCATTTCATTAATAGCATTTCCACCTGCCCCACCGATTCCCATTACTAAAAGTCTTGGTTGTAACTCTTTTATTTCAGGTGTTTTAAAGTTAATTGTCATCTTATTATCTCCCCGTTATTTGTTAAGTTGATGCTCCCATTTAAGACTTGCACGATTTATATTTGCCTTTTTTCTTGCAGTGACCTTAAATTTTTCAAATATTGTTGGCTCCCATATTTGAAATGTTTTGCCTTGACCAACAAACAACATGCTGTTCTTAATTTTTGCATGTTTTAATAATTTTTGGGTTAGTGAAATTCTTCCTTCACTATCAAATTGTAAATTAACACTTTCAGATAATATTGATGTTGCAAAAAAATCTCTTTTTTCTTCAAAGGGATTTAGTGAATCTATTGTGTTTGAAATCTTTTCTATTCTATCTTGTGGCCATGCTTCAATCGATTGATTATTAAAAGAAGGGTAGCAAACTACTCCATTATATCCAAGGTTGGATAGATAAGACCTGTAACTAGCAGGCACTGATACCCTTCCTTTCTTGTCCAATTTGTTTTCGTAACTTGATAAAAACATAAACCATAAATTCCTTTATTCCCTTGTATTTGGGAATATTTGGGACACTATGGGTTTCTATGACCTGTGTCAATAGGAACATTTTGTGAATTTTCCTTAAAAATATGTTAAAAATAACATTGGAGGAATTAATCAATGGCCGATCCAAATAAATTTAAATCTGTATCTGTTCCTATCAAAACTTACAAAAAATTAGAATTTTTAGGAAAAGGGAAACTTATTGATGCTAATCTTACAATAAGTAAAACAATTGAAATTCTTGCTACTAAAGAGTCAAAAAAATACGATTATAAAGATTAGTATAAAAGAATTTGCCAGATAAACTGTAAGCCGGGTTCTGTCATTTAAACCTATCATTTGTCTAGGCTTAAGATCACTCTTAAGCTCAAGCAACTAACCCTGATGACTAG
>MDTG01133406.1_pt1 | contig 18463 bp, 18 predicted proteins | sample 811421 | NCBI WGS metagenome assembly MDTG01 (sample SAMN05326645, study PRJNA326480) | marine metagenome | isolation source: seawater | place: Pacific Ocean: South East | collected 2011
CGTTGATAGGCTGGATGTGGAAGCGCAGTAATGCGTGCAGCTGACCAGTACTAATAACCCAATTGGCTTGATTTATGCACTGAAAAAATTTTTATAATTAAATTAACATAATTTATTAACTCTTCTTTCGAAGGTTAATCTTGACTTTTATTTTGTTTTTCTGAGATGTGGTAATTTTTAAAATTTCATTTTTAATGATCGTGGAAGAAATATTTTTTGTATATTTTGGTTCTATTAACCTCCCTCCCCATTTTTTAAGTGTCTTTAAAACTTTGGAGCGTGTAAGTTTTTGAACCCCTGTTTTCCAATCATCACCATGTATAACGAAATCAGGTTTTAATTTTAATAAATTAGAAGTATAATCTAATGTTTTTTGAGGAATAACCTTTTTCACGTACTTAATATTTTTAAGAACAATCTTGCGTTGTTTATAAGACAAAAAAGGCGTTTTCTTGTAACTTTCAACAGCTTTGTCAGTCAATAAACCTACAACTACTTCACCGTAATTTTTAGCAACTTTTAAAATATTTATGTGACCCTCGTGTAAAATATCGGCGGCCATAACAGCATAAATTTTTTTCTTTTTCATAATTTATAATATTTTTTTTATAGTATCTGGTAAAAAACTATGAGGGTTATTTTTTAAAAAATTAATATTTTCATCTACGATTAAACTTAGATTTTTATTAATTTTATCATAATCAGTTATCTCATCCTTTGATAATAAAACATTTCCAACTATTCCTTCTTTATTTATTTTATAAATTCTTTCTTCTACATTTTCATCAATTTGATATTTTTTCCAATTTATTTTAAAAAATTTATAAAATTTTACATCTTGATATATTAAACTGATACCATAATAGTTTTCTTTTGGATGATATATCACTTCTGAAACAGCATAATTCTCATCAATCATTCTACTCTGGTATAGGCTTTTTAAATAATGTGGTTTATTTAAATTTTGAGTTTTTAATATTTCGTTAAAAATAACAATTTGGGCAGTCACAGGTGTATTTACTTCTTTAGGCGAATGATTATCAATATTTTTATTATATTTAATTATCAAAGGGACTCTAGAATGTAACTCATATAAAGGATATGTTAATTGTCCCATTTTCCACTCTGGGGGCAGAGAAGCTCCATGATCACCGGAAATTATTATTGTAGAATTATCGTATAAATCTTCTGATTTAAGATAATTAACAATTTTTCCAATCTCACTATCTAATACTTTAAGTTGGTTGACATAAAGTTTATTGAATTTGTAATTTAAACCATCTGATATAGACTCGGCTGATATCATACTAGGATTTTCTATAGTTCCAGTATTTAACATCGGACCATGCAATCTATTTAAATGACAGTATAAAAATAGATTTTGATTTTTAAAGAAGTTAATAATATTTGTTATCTTGTTGGCATTAGGAGCTCTTGGATCATAAGGATTATTGACTTGTATCCATTGATCAAAACCTTTGTTTACACTGTACAAAGGATCGAACCTTCCATAAACTGTTAAAGCGCAAGATCTAAAATCTTTAGTTTTTAATAATTCGGGGAGAAATACTAAATTTTCATTTATCTGAGAGTGAAAAATTTGGTTGTTATAATTACCAAAACCATGTTGCGAAGGACTTAACCCTGTTAAGCTTGAAACAATATTAGGCATCGTAGAGTCTGTTATTGAATATGATCTTTTATAATGTGTGCTATCAGTAATTATATTTTTTATATTTTTGAAAGAAAGGTCTTCCGAATAATTAATTTTTTCAAGCCAAAATGGGTCTGTAAGACTTTCACAACTTAAATAGATAATTCTCTCAGTTTTATTATTTTCTATAATTTGAGTTGGGTTACTAATTGCTATACCTTTTATATCTGAAAGTATTTTATTTGTTTTTTCAATTGACTTTTCTTTATTTGGGAACATCAAGAAAGTTTTGTCGAATAAGTTAAATTCCATAGTTATTTTGACTTTACTATTTAAAAATTCTTTTAAATTTAAAGAGATATCAATCCATGCCTCACCCTTTTTCACATGGGCTATACCATGTTTTTTCGAGTCTACGGGGAATTTAAGTTTTATTATCTTATTTTTTTGTTCATTTTGTAAAGAAATTTTGATGTCCAGGTCATGCTTATCTATTTTGTAGTGATGAAAATAATTTTCTAATAAAGCTAACCCAAACCAAATATGTTGCTCATTTTTTACATTGTATTGTAATTGTATTTTATCTTTTGTTGAAGTAATTATTGCGTCTCGAGTTTCTATACCATAGTCAATTTCATAAAGAGTGTTACCATTGTTTTCTTGAGTTTTTTTTCGAGATTTTTGATATGCGAAAAGCCTATAATAAATTGCATTTGATATCCTGCTACTTAAACCTAAAGTAGCGAATTTAAATAATATTTTTCTAAGAAAATTATTGTTAAATATTCCCATAATAACAAAATTATCATGATAATAAGTTAAACTGTTAAAATGTCTCCTTTTGACATAGGAATTTGGGATAATGAAAAAAAATATTTTTTTTATCAGATTTAGCATATGAGTAATAATAAAAATTTATTTACACATTATGGATATAAGTATTTTATATTTTATGTTATTGAAAGTATTAAATTAAACATTAAATGAAAATATTAATATTTTGTGATTATAGTATTTTATTGATTAGTTTAAAGAAGGACTTTTTAAACATATTAAAAAAAAGAAATTAGTTATAAATAAATGGTAACTATATTTGTTCAAGTTAGATACAATTCCAAGAGGCTTAGAGGAAAAGTATTAAAAAAAATTAATGATAAACCTATTTTGCAGTACATTGTCAACAGTCTTAAAAAGATTAGAAATTCTAAAGTTATTATCCTAACATCAAAAAATAAATCTGATGATAAAATTGTTAATTTTTGTCGTAAATATTCATTTAGGTATTTTAGAGGTTCTCATTTAAATGTTTATAAAAGATTTTGTGATGCAATAAGACATTTTAAGCCAAATTATTTTGTGCGTATTTGCGGTGATAGTCCGTTGCAGAGTAATGAAATAATAAATAAAATGATTAAAATTTATAATAAAAAAAAAACTGGTATAGTAACCAATGTTTATCCTAGATCTTTTCCAATTGGAATGTCAGTAGAAATAATTAATTCAAATATGTTTTTGAATAAAGAAAAATATATTAAAAATTCTATCCATAAAGAGCATATAACTACTTATTTTTATCAAAATGATAAAAAAAAAATAACAAATTTTTTATGCAAAAAAGATTATAGCAAAATTAATTTAAGTATTAATACTCTTAAAGATTTCAAAAAAATAAAAAAATTTTTAGAAAATAATAAGAATAAAATTGAAAGTTTAAGAAATGTGGTAAAACACTTTAAAGATTAGTTTGATGAAAAAAATTATTGCCGCTGTTATAGGATTTGGTGTTGGAAAATATCATGCTTTAAATATACAAAGAAATTCAAAATCTTCTATAAAATATATATGTGATTTTGATGAGTCAAAAAAGAAAGAAATAAAAAAACTTTTTCCAAAAACTATTTATTTAAAGAGTCCTTTAAAAATTTTTAATGATAAAGATGTTAATTTAGTAGTTATAGCTTCATTTGATAATTATCATTATGAGCACATATTAAAATCTATTAGAAGTGAAAAAAATATATTTGTAGAAAAACCATTTTGCTTAACTTTTGATGAGTATAATAGAATAATTTGTGAGCTCAAAAATAAAAAAATATCGATATCCTCAAATCTTGTTTTGAGAACTAATAAACATTTTATTAAAGTTAAAAAAAATTATAATCAATTTGGAAATATTTATTATCTCGAAGGTGATTATAATTATGGAAGGATGTTTAAAATTACTTCTGGGTGGAGGGGTAAAATTCCATATTATTCAGTATTTTTAGGCGGCGGTATTCATTTATTAGATCTCATAATTTGGTTAAAGCAAAAAAAAGTAACGGAAGTTTTTTGCTCAGGTAACAATCTATCAACAAAAAAAACTAAATTTAAATACAATGATTTTGTTGTCACTGTAATTAAATTTGAAGACGGATCTTTGGCTAAAATTACTTCAAATTTCAGCTCAATCACAAACCACCATCATTTATTAAAAGTTTATGGTACAAAAAAAACATTCTTTTATGACTTTGATAGAAATTATGTATTTAAAAATAGGAAAGACAAAAAATTAAAATTTAATAAAAATTCATTTGCAAATAGGGAAAAAAGTAAAGTTTTAGTATCATTTGTCAAAAGTCTGTTAAGTAAAAAACATAAATCAATTGTCAATTTTATTGATATACAAAATATGATGAGTATAAGCTTTGCTATTAATAAGTCGCTTAAAACAAATAAAACTGTAAAAGTTAAATATAAGTAAATATTGTAAAAAATGAATATTCCTTTCGGTAAACCAATCATAAACAAAGATGAGTTTAAAAATGTTAACAAGGTATTATCATCTGGAATACTTGTGCATGGACAAGAAACTATAAAGTTTGAAAAAAGCTTCAAAAAATTTACAGGTGCAAAATATGCTATTAGTGTATCATCTTGTACTGCTGGTATGCATTTATTTTTTTTTTCAATAAATTTAAAAAAAGGTGATGAGGTTATAGTTTCATCTCAAAGTCATGTTGCAACTGCTCATGCTATTGAACTGACCGGTGCAAAACCTATTTTTGTAGATTCTGACCCTGACACTGGAAACATAGATCTGAATAAAATTGAAAAAAAAATTACAAAAAAAACCAAAGCAATATCGGTCGTACATTACCTAGGAGTTCCTGTTGATATGTCGAAGTTAAATAAAATCGCAATAAAATATAATTTAAGAGTATTAGAAGATTGTGCAATTGCAATTGGCAGTACTATTAACGGTAAACATGTTGGATTATTTGGAGATGTTGGGGTGTTTTCTTTTTATCCTGTAAAACATATGACATCTGGCGAAGGTGGGATCATAATCACAAACAAAAAAAAAATTTATGACCAACTTAAATATATTAGGGCTTTTGGGGTAAACAAAAATTTTTCAGTACGTAAACTTCCTGGATTATACGATTGTAATTTTTTAGGTTTTAACTATCGTATGAGTGAATTGCATGCTTCAATTGGAAATGCTCAAATTAAAAAATTGAATAAATTTATAAATATAAGAAAAAGAAATTATGAATATTTAGAAGCCAGATTAAAAAAAATGAATAATTTTTTTTCTTTGTCTATTAAGAAAAAATTTAGAAAAAATAACATTTCTTACTACTGCTTAAATATAATTCTCAATAAAAATTATGCAAACATGAGAAATCAAATAATTTCGCTTCTTAAAAAAAAAGGAGTTGGAACAAGTATATATTATCCTCATCCAATTCCACGACTAAGATATTATAAAAAAAAATATGGATACAATAAAAATAAATTCAAAGTTTCAGAAATTCTCAGCGATCATTCCATATCTCTTCCTATTGGACCACATTTAAATAGACCACATTTAGATTATATAGTAAGAGTTCTCAAAAATATTAAAAGTAAATATGAAACGTCTAAAAAATAAAAAGATTGCTATTGTTGGCGGGCTAGGTTTTATTGGTCACAATCTTGCAATCAAATTAAAAAGAATGGGGGCCAAAGTTTCTATTTTAGACAGTCTTCAAGTAAATAATTTTGCCAGTGTTATTTCAAATTCTGATGTTATTCCTAATGCTGATTTATCCCTTCAAATACTAAACTCTAGAATAACTGAATTAAAAAAAAAATAATATTCCGATACATTATATTGATGCCAGAGATTATAATGCAATGAGCATAAAGTTATTAATATCACTTAAAGCTGAAGTAATAGTTCACTTAGCAGCTGTTTCTCATGCAAATAGATCTTTAAAAAACCCTTTCTCTACTTTTGATCACAGTTTAAGAACATTAGAAAATTCACTAGATATTAGTAAAGAGAAAAAAATTAAACAAATTGTCTTTCTGTCTTCAAGTATGGTGTATGGAAATTTTAAAAAGAAAAGTGTTAAAGAAAACGAAATATGTGACCCTATAGACGTTTACGGCACTTTAAAATATATGGCAGAAAAATTAGTCAAAGTTTATAAAAAAGTATTTGACATTAATTATACCATTATCAGACCCTCAGCTCTTTATGGAGAAAGGTGTATCAGTAGAAGAGTATCACAAATTTTTATTGAGCATGCTATTAAAGATCAAGAGATAATTGTTAATGGCGATGGAAAAGATAAGTTAGATTTTACTTATATTGATGATTTATGTCAGGGTATTGTTAAATCAATACTTAACAAGAAAGCATATAATCAAACTTTTAATATAACCTTTGGGAAAGGAAGAGAGATAAACAGCTTAATTAAAATATTAAAAAATTATTTTCCAAATATGAAAATTAAATTCAAATCTAAAGGTAAATTTGTACCAGATAGAGGAACACTTTCTAATGCTAAGGCAAAAAAATTATTGGGCTTTAAGCCTATGTGGGAACTCGAGAAAGGCTATAAAAATTACATAAAATGGTACATAAATTTAACTTCTCAAAATTAAAAATTTTTTTATTTGTAAATGGAGAAAGAGGTATTTCATTACTTTATTACCTAAAAAAAAAAATCGATAACATTACTATTATTGCTATTGATAAAAAAAAAATTCAAAAAATTAAAATAAAAAAAAAAAAAATTTTTAGAAGTATAAATTCAAAATCTTTTCATTTGTATGCGACTCAACAAAAACCAGATATATTTATACTTGGTGGCTTTCCCCAAATTATGAAAAAAAAAATTTTCAATATACCGAAATTTGGTACAATGAATCTTCACGCCGGCAAATTACCAAATTACAAGGGTGGATCACCTTTAAACTGGGCAATTATAAACGGTGAAAAAAGTTTTGAAACGACCATTATTAAAATTAACGAAGGAATAGACACTGGCCAAATATTAGCAAAAAAAAAATCAAAATTATTTAAACACGAAACAATTCGTAAGGTGCATTTAAAAGCAAATATAAATTTTAACAAAATAATAATTAAAGCTATTAAAAATTTAATTAATAAAAAATATTACAAGACTCCTAAAATAAATTCTAAATACTGGAGGCAAAGAAATGATAAAGATAATTATTTAGATTTTAAGAAAAAGAATTCTGAACAGTCTTATAATTTCATAAGAGCGCTTACAAAGCCATATCCTTGTGCATGGGCAAAGTGTAGAAACAAAATTATCAGAATTGTAGATGCAAAGATTGTCACAAAAAATTCTCTGTCAATTCCTGGTAGAATATCTTATATTAATAGTCGCCCTATAATAGAGTGTTTAAAAGGAAAATTATTTTTAAAAAAGTATTATTTTGAAAAAAATAAAAAACTTAAAGTTATAGAAGGTGACTTTCTAAAATAATATGTCTACACTTTTTTCAAAAAATAAAACTTTTATTATTGCTGAGGCAGGAAATAATCATGAGGGATCTTTTAATCATGCTATTAAACTAATTGATGCAGCGTCAAAAACAGGTGCTGACGCTATAAAATTTCAGACATATTTAGTAGAAAAATTTATTTCTATAAGAGAAAAAAAAAGATTTCAAAATTTAAAAAAATTTCAATTGTCACATGAGCAATATTATTCATTATGGGAATATTGTAAAAAAAAAAAATAATTTTTTTTTCTACACCTTTTGATAAAGATAGCGCTATTTTTTTAAATAAATTTCAAAAAATTTTTAAAATTGCTTCATCAGATAATAACAACATCTCATTAATAGAACAAATATTAAAATTTAAAAAAAAAACAATTATATCTACGGGTATATTGAATAATTTTGAAATACAAAAACTTTTTAATTATATAAAAAAAATTAGTAAACTTAAAAATATTGGACTCGCACATTGTGTTTCAAATTATCCAGTTGATTACAATGATGTAAATATAAGAAAAATAACTTACCTAATTAAAAAATATCCAAAAATAAATATAGGTTATTCAGATCATTCAATCGGTATGTCCGCACCGATAGCAGCTGTTACATTAGGAGCTAAATTTGTCGAAAAACATTTTACTTTAGATAATAATTTTTCTAGATTTAGAGATCATAAACTAGCATTAAATCCAAAAAACTTTGAATTAATGGTAAGCGAAATAAGAAATACTGAAAAAATCAATAATTCCAATAATCAAAAACAAATGAATTTTAAAAGTAAATTTTTGTTACGTAGATCTGTTTATGCAACTGCTGATATCAAGATTGGAGAGAATATTGATGATTCAAATTCTATTTTACTTAGACCAAATAATATTAATAAAAATGCCTCATTTATAAAATTAAAAAAACTAAAAGCTAAAAAAAATTACAAAAAGAATGATGAGATAAAAATAAAGTAATGTGTGGTATTGCTGGATATATTGGAAAAAAAAATATTAATAGGCTAAATATTTCAAATACTCTGAAATTAATGCAAAACAGGGGACCTGATAATCAGCAATCTTTAAATTTTAAATTTAACGACAATAATGTCTATTTATTACACTCTAGACTAAATATTATAGATCTTCATCCACGTTCCAATCAACCATTCTCTAAAAAAAATTTTACAATAATATTTAACGGAGAAATCTATAATTATTTAGAAATAAAAAAAAAATTAGAAAAAAAAGGCTATAAATTTAAAACAGCCTCAGACACTGAGGTATTGCTTACATTGTATATGGAGTATCAAGAAAAATGTACTAGTTATCTCGAGGGAATGTGGGCATTTGCTATTTGGGATAATAAGAATAAAAAATTATTCATTTCAAGAGATAGATTTGGAGAAAAACCACTTTATATTCATGAAACAGATTACGGATTTTACTTTGGCTCAGAGATCAAATTTATATCTTGTTTAAAGAATTTACCATTTGATATTAATTATGAAAAATTAAAAACTTATATACAAAATGGATATAAATATCTTAATTATGACACATCAACCTACTTTAAAAATGTAAGTAAGCTTGAAAAAGGAACTTCTTTATCCATAAAAAAAAATAAAATTTTTAGACACAAATATTTTATTCCTAATTATAAAATAGATAATTCTATTAATTATGAGGAAGCTCTAGACATACTTAAGACTAAACTTTTTAGAAGCGTTGAACTAAGATTAAGGTCAGATAAAGATATTGCGTTTTGTATGAGCGGTGGAATAGACTCAACTGCATTAGCATCAATAGCTAGAGTGATCTTTAATAAGAAAATTACTACATTTTCAATTATTGATAAAGATAAAAGATATAACGAATTAACGAATATAAATTTTATGAATAAATATCTAGAAGCAGATAATCAAATAATAAAATTAAATAAAAAATACGATTTGAGTGAATTAAATGAACTAATTCATTATCATGAAAGTCCTGTTTCAACTATTTCATACTTTATTCATTATCTTATGACAAAAAAAATCAGTGAAAATAAATTTAGCGTTTCTTTTTCTGGGGTAGGCTCAGATGAAATTTTCACAGGTTATTATCATCATTATTTAGCATTTTTAAAAAATAAGAAAAAAAATCTTAAAAAAGAGTATTCTGATTGGAAAAAAAATTATTGGCCATTAATTAGAAATCCAAATTTTAAAGTAAAAGTCAATCAAATAAAAAATAGTGTATATTCTTCTGAGTCAGATTTTTTTATTAAAAAGAAAAAAATTCATAATTTCAAATACTCAAATAATGAACTTAGAAATATAATGTTGAATGAACTTAATAATCAAGTAGTACCAGTGATTTTAGAACATGATGATAAAAATTCTATGTTTAATTCAATAGAAAATCGATCACCATATTTAGATTCAGACCTAGTTAAGTTTGCAAATTCTATTCCTACAAATTTTTTAATTAAAAATGGTTATCAAAAAAATATTTTAAGAGAAATTTTATTAGGTATTTTGCCAGACAAAATAAGATTGGATAGGAAAAAGGTAGGATTTAATTCTAATATTTTTTCTGTATTTAATAAAAATTCAATTAAAGAGAACTATTTTTCATTAAGTAAAAATTCATTTCTGAATTCAATTATAGATTTTAAAAAAATAAATATTAATCAATTAATTAATAATGATAAATATAGAGACGAAACTGATAAATTTTTATATGCACTTATAAATGTCAATTTTTTTTTAAAAAAATATGAATAGCAATATTGTTATTATTAAATTGAAAATTGGAAATTATAATTCAATTTCTAAATGCTTAAATAAATTAAATATTAAACATTTAGTCACTGATGATAATTCTATAATAAATCAGGCAGACAAAATAATATTACCGGGTGTTGGAGCTTTTGGTGCTTTTTCTGAAGAAATTCACGATAAAAAAATAAATATTTTAATTAAGGATAAATTTAAAAGAAAAAAATCAATTCTAGGAATTTGTGTTGGTTTTCAAGTACTTTTTGAAAAAAGTGAAGAGAGCGCAAATACCAAAGGTTTGTCTTTATTACATGGATCTTTTAAGAAATTTTATACAGATAAAGATAAAAATGTACAAAAAAATCATCTAGGATGGAACGAGGTAAAGCAGATAAAAAAAAGTATTATCTTTGACGGTGTCAACGAAAATTCTGACTTTTTTTTCAATCATAGATTTTTTCTGTCATCCTACAATGATGATATTCTTTGTGGCAAAACAACTTTTCATGACGAATTTCCTTCTGTGATTAACTGTGATAAATTATTTGGAGTTCAATTTCATCCAGAGAAAAGTCAAAAAAATGGACTTTTAATTTTAAAGAATTTTTGTGAGAAATGCTAAAGAAAAGAGTAATTATATCACTAACCTTTATTGATGGTGTTTTGTTTAGAACAAAAAAATTTAACCCAGATTACAGATATACCAAAAATTTTATTGATATGTGGAATTGTGATGAGATAATTTTAAACGACATATCACCAACAAATAAACAAAGTAAAAACTTTTTGTCGATAGTAAAGCAATTTGTTAGTCAAAGTTTTGTACCAATATCAGCTGGAGGGGGACTGGATAATTTCGATAAAATTTCAAAACTTTTTTCTTTAGGTGTTGATAGAGTAATTCTTAATTCTGCAGTACATAGAAATTATGAATTATTAAAAAAAGTTGCGGATAGATATGGTTCACAATCTGCTACAGTTGCAATTGATTGTAAAAAAATTAATGACAAATATGTTCATATGCTAAATAATTCAAGAGAAAAAAACTGTCTATCTATAAAAGAAACCTGCAATCAAATAGAAAAGTTTGGTGGTGGAGAAATATTTTTAAATAATATAGATCTTGATGGTGGATTAATGGGTTTTGACTTAGAAATTATAAGAGAAATTTCTGACTTCTCGTCATTACCTTTAATAACTTGTGGTGGTGGAGGAAAATGGGACCATTTCCTTCAGGTATTTAAATCGACTAATATTTCAGGAATTTGCACTCAGAATATTTATCATTTTACCGATAATAGTGTAGAACAATTAAAAAATTATCTAAACTCTAACTCAATTAACATAAGAAAATAATGAATATAAAAATATGTAAAAAATGTCTAACTCCTAATTCGAGACCTAGAATAGTTTTTGATAAAAATGGTATTTGTAATGCTTGTCTTAACTCTGAAAATAAAAAAAAAATTAATTGGAAAGATAGAAAAAAACAATTTGAAAAACTTGTTAGTGATATCAAAAAATTTAAAAAGAAAAGCAAATATCATTGTGTTGTACCATGGTCAGGAGGCAAAGACTCTACTTCTATCGCTTTAAAACTAAAATTTGACTATGGATTAGAACCTTTGCTTGTTACATTTTCACCGTTAGTAAAAAATGATATTGGAGATTTCAATAGACAAATTTTGATAAATCAAGGATTTGATTCAATATTTTTTTCTCCAGATGGAAAGATAGCAAAGTTACTCTCGAGACGTTTTTTTGTCGAAAGAGGAAATCCAAAAGTTGCATGGGATGCAGGTATAAATTCCTTGCCTGTAAAAGTAGCAATAAAATATAAAATTCCATTCATATTTTATGCTGAACATGGAGAAAGTGAATATGGCGGTCTAGTTCTTAATGAACAAAGTAATATGATTAGAAATAAAGAGGAGGTTTACGAACATCAAATAGGTGATTATCCGGAAAATTGGATATCGGAGCAAATTACTCAGAGTGACTTAGAGCCCTATATTTACCCAGAAAATCAAAATGAAGAGATAACTGCTTATTATTTCAGCTATTTTTTTAAATGGGACATGTACGAAAATTATTTATTTGTAAAAAAAAAATTACCTAATTTTAAAACAGTTGAGCGTACAGAAGGTACTTTTACTAATTTTGACAGCCTAGATGATAAAATTGACAGTTTATATTATTACATGCAGTATATTAAATTTGGATTTGGCAGGAGTATTAGAGATGCATCTAGAATGATACAAAATGGTCATATAACTCGAGAAAAGGGACTAGAGCATGTATTAAAATACGATGATGAATTGCCAGAAAAATATTTAAAAGAAAATTTAGAGTATTTGGATTTGACAGAGCTTGATTTTGAGGAAATTGTAAATAAGCACAGAAATATTGAAGTATGGGAACCGTCTGGAAATAATTGGAAAAAAAGATTTAATATAATTTAATTCTCTTTATCAGTCTAATTCAAAACTTTGCTCATAATTTGTTTGAAGTTCAGAAAATTGTTTTCTTTTATCTAAGATACAATTTCCAATTACCAGATAATCTAAATTTGTTCCCATAAAGCAATTAAATGCATCAGATGGGGTGTTAACTATGGGCTCACCTCTAACATTAAAAGATGTATTAACAAGTACCGGACAGCCAGTATTTTCTTTAAATTTCAATATTAAATCATAAAATTTTTTATTTTTATTATCATTTACTGTTTGAATTCTAGATGAGTAGTCAACATGTGTTACAGCTGGAATTTCTGAGTTTTTTATATTTAACTTTTTTATTCCAAAAAGTTTTTTTTCTGCATCTGTCATTTCAATCTTTTTTTGATGATTTATTTCGGCTACTAACAACATATATGGACTATCTACATTCATATCAAACCATTCTGGCAAATCTTCTCTTAAAACTGATGGAGCGAAAGGTCTAAAACTTTCTCTATACTTTACTTTTAAATTTAAATTTTTTTGCATTTTGTCTGATCTTGGGTCAGCTAGTATTGATCTACTCCCCAAAGCTCTCGGACCAAATTCCATTCTTCCTTGAAACCAACCTATTGCTTTTTCTTTAGATAAATAATCTGCAGTTTTGTTAATTATATTCTCATAACTAAATGTTTCAAAATTCGCTCCAACAGACTCTAATTCTTTCTCAATTTGCTCTTGAGAAAATTCTGCTCCCAAATAAGAACCCTGCATATCATCTTGTAAATTAACATGTCTGTTGTTTCCTTGATCAACATACCATAAGGCTAGAGCAGCACCTAAAGAACCACCTGCATCACCAGAAGCAGGTTGTATCCATATGTTGTCAAAAATTTTTTCCTTTAGAATCTTTCCATTAGCTACACAATTTAATGCTACACCACCTGCTAAACATAAGTTTTTAATATTATATTCTTTACGAATAGATTTGACTAATTTGATCATCACTTCTTCAGTAACTTTTTGTATAGATGCTGCAATATCCATGTGAAATTGAGTTATTTCATCACTATCTGAATTTCTTGGTTTTTGTCCAAATAAACTATGAAATTTTTTATTAGTCATAGTTAGTCCATAAGCATAATTAAAATAATTTTGATCTAATCTAAAAGTACCATCGTCTTTTATATCAATTAACTTTTTTATTTTTTCATAATGAATAGGACTTCCGTATGGCGCTAAGCCCATAAGTTTATATTCTCCGCTATTTACTTTAAATCCAGTATAGTAAGTGAAAGCCGAGTAAAGAAGGCCAAGAGAATGAGGGAAATGAATTTCTTTTTTAATATCTAATTTATTACTTTTTCCGATTGCCACGGTTGTTGTTGCCCATTCACCAACTCCATCAGCAGTTAATACTACTGCTTCCTCAAATGGTGACGGGAAAAAAGCACTAGCTGCATGACTTAAATGATGATCAGCAAAATAAATATTTTTATTAGAGTTATATTTTTTATCGTGTAATTTTAATTTATTAAATAATAAATTTTTTTGAAAAAGTTTATCTCTTAACCAAATTGGCATCGATTTTGAAAATTGTTCAAATCCTCTTGGTGCAAAAGCGACATATGTTTCCAAAAGTCTTTCAAATTTTAAAAAAGGTTTTTCATAAAAAACAATTTGATCTACTTGACTTAAACTTAAATTAGAAAATTCTAAAACAAATTCAATTGCATTATAGGGATAGCTTGAATCGTGTTTTTTTCTTGTAAACCTCTCCTCTTGGGCTGCAGCAATAATTTTTCCATCCCTTATTATACAAGCAGCACTATCATGATAAAATGCTGATATTCCTAAAATTGATTTCACTTTAAAAAATTGTATAAATAAATGGTGCTACCGCTGACCCTTGACTTAAAATAATTAAACCTCCAAATAAAACGAGAAAAAAAATTATTGGTAAAAGCCAATATTTTTTTCGCACTCTTAAAAATTGCCAAAGTTCTTTTAAAAATTCGAAATCCATATCTGCTATGTCAACTTAGTTAAATGTAACAAGGTATTATCTCTATTATGTTTTTCGCTAAATTTCCATAGCTGCGAGTCCAAATAAAAATGCAACATTTGACCTATTATTGGAACAATAATCAAGTTTTTTAGAAATGAATCTTCATACTTTCCAAACAAAGACATTATGGACATTAAGGCAGAGTATAAAAAAATAATAACTAAATAATTATAAATTTTTTTTGAAAAAAAAGTTTCTTCTTTAATATTTGCATTTTCATTTCTTAATTTACAAACATTGTAAGTGAGATAAATATATTGAGTATAATGCATAGTTACACCCATTATTATTGCATGAACAGGATTATCTACAAAACAAATTGGATAAAAAATTATACAACCAGTTATAAATATTAAAAAGTTTTCTGAGAAACCAAATTTAAATAAATATAATAAACAAGTTATTGAAAGAAAAAAAATTACACCTGAATTTAGGTAAAAAATATTGTTATCATCTATTATAGGAAGATAGAATCTTAAAAAACCTATTATAAAAAAAATTAAATTAAAAATATAAATAAATATTTCTTGATATTTTATCTCAATATCATTTTTACAATAAAGCTTTCCAACTCCAAAGCTTTGTCTTGTAACGTGGTACATGTTTGCTGCAAAAAAAATTAATAAAAACAATTTGTTAATTAAAAAAAAACCCAAAAGAGATAAGAATACTATTGCAACAGGTATTGTAATTAAATTAACTTTGTTCTCTTTAATGAATGGGTAATTTACTTTATCAATAAGAAATGGCCACGTTGCTCCAAAATGAGTTTCTGCCAACAATAAAATCGTAAGTATAATTAATTCAGTTTCAAATTGTGGAAAGTTATAGAGAATATATCCATAAAAAAGTGGAAAAATTATCGGAAATTTTACAAAAAAAAATTGACTATTAAATTTAACTGAGTTCATTTTTCCTACCTATAACAACAAATAAACCTCCATCAGATCCTAGTTTATTAAAGATCATTGAGAGTTGATTAAAAAACCGTGAATATATATCTCCCTGAGATTTTTTTTCAAATAATTTTTCATAATTTTCATAATCCTCAAAATCACACGCTGGTATTGAATTTATGTACTCAATATTATTTTTTTTAAACCATTTTAGTACTTCACCCAATGTATGTAAACTTTCAATTGGGTGAAAATATTGATCTTTTATCCAAGCTTTTTTTTCATCTGCACTAACTTTAAGATTCTTTAATGTAGGGTCAAATATTTCTAAAAATTTTAAGCCAAATATTTTAGAAAAATATTTTCTTACTATTGTTCGGATCCTTCCAATTTTATTATACAGTCCGATTAGTATATAACCATTATTTTTTAATGATTTAGAAATTATTTCAAATGCTTTGTAAGGATCTTTTGTATGGTGTAACACACCGTTGCACCATATAAAGTCAAAATAATTGTCAGTTAATACATCATCAAATATATCTGCATTAACAAACTTAATATTTTTTATGTTATTTTCTTTTGAAAAATTTTTTCCCAAATTTATTGACTCAATAGTAGGATCAAAAGCAATAATTTCATTATTGTTTGCAAGAGAAAAATAAATCGAAAGTTGTCCAGTTCCACAACCAACTTCTAATACTTTTTTTTTATAACCTATAAATTTTTTAAATTGATAAGCCAACAAATTTTTATTTCCTTTAAGCAGCATACTTTGTTTGTCGTCATCTTCTTTATAGTTTGGAAAAGGTGTTACCTTATAAAATTCTGTTACTTTCTTGGTTTTATTATCCTCTATTTTAAACGAAATTATATCATTTTTAATTTCAAATTTTTTTTTTAAGAATTCCATAAAACTTATAAAAGATTACTTTATTTAATTTTAACAAATATAATTAATAAAAATAAAAATCATTTTAAAATTGATTTTTCATTTTACTTTTTAGGTCGTTTTTTTCAACCCAATATGACTTTTCTTTATTAAATTTTAAATTTAGCAAGTCTTTCTTTAACATTCTCATGATAAAACCGATCGGTGTAATAATTGTAAAAAAAATAAAACCCATAATTACTGGAGAAACAATTTTTCCTAATAAAATTCCGAGTTGAGACCATGCTTTATTAAATGGGAATAAAAGATTAGAATTAATTATACCCAAAATTAAAAAAACTAACGATATTATTAGTGACCAAACTCTTAAACTTTCATTATTAAGCATTGGATATAGCGCAATTAAAAAGAATACAAAGAAAAATAATAATCCAAATTGTCTATTAGAACTTTGATGTACATCTTTCATTTTTGATTATTTTTCTGTAAATTTTAATTTATCAAATATTTTTTTTGCTACAATTTCATTTGCATATTCTAAAAAATGTACATTGTCTCTGTAAATATCAATTTTGGTTTTATCAAAAACAGTTTTTGTATTCAATATAATTAAATTTTCTGGATATTTTTTTTTCAATATATTTAATCCTTTTCTCATTTGTGGATATGCTTTATTAAAATATAACTTATATTTATATCCATAACTATTTAGTATTATATTTAAATTTTTTTCTTCGTCTTTAGTCCTAAAATTTTTATCTAGCGCTATAGGTTGAATTCCAACATATAATTCTATATTTTTACTTTTTGCCAATATTATCATTTTTTCAACATTGGAAAGATATCCTTTTACTATTTCGTCAATATGGGAATTATCTTTTGCTGTTAAAGCTTCTTCTTTAATTGGTTTATTTCTATAAACCATCTTATTAGATACAATTCTAGAAAGATATTGATACGAATATAAAGATCTAAGAAAATAATTTTTAACGTAAGTGTAAAGAGAAATTATTGGATTTTTTCTTAGTAATTTGTTTTGTTCGATTTGAGATTTGATCATTCTAGAATGTATAGAGTCAAAAGACCTTAAGTTATCATGATTTACAACTCTATACCTGGAGTCAATATCATTAGCTCCACTAAAGTAGATGATTTTATCGAAATTTATTTTGTCAAATAGTAGGTGCATCATTATAAATTCTTGAGGAGATGAATAGCCACCTACACCGGCATTTAATACTTCATATTTTTTTGAACCAATTTTTTTTTCTATTAAATTTTCTAAATAATGATCGATATTTTCACCCAAATTTTGTCTCATTCCGCCTCCAGTAACTGAAGATCCTAACAATAAAATTTGCTTTTTTGAAAAGTCAGGTTCGTCATCAAGTAATCCATAAGAATTTGTCCAAAAAGTTTCACTTCTTAAATTTGGTTTTAAATTGTAAATCAAATAAGGATGATACTCACGAGCTCCATTATTTATATTCTGTAATGACTTTATATTATTAAAATGTTTTATTAAATCTTCTTCGTTTAATTTAGAATGTTTGAGTAACGGCAAGTACATTTCTAATTTTGGGTTACCCTGAATTTTAACAATTCTTTTAGAGTTTTTTATTTGATAAAAACAAAAAACTTCGAATATAAATAACAATACAATTACTATCCCTAAGCTTTTTGCAATAGTCACTAAAGCACTTTTATTCATAATTATTTATACATTAGTATTTTAAAGTTTCCAATTTTTCAAAAATTACTTTTTAATTATTACAAAATAACTTGGATGCATTATTCTTCCTGAAATTTGTTCATTTCCAACTATTCTTGTCGCAAGTGGTCTTTTTTCATTTTTAAAGCTATTTTGAATAGTTTTTTTATTAAAAAAAATATCCTTAACGAATTTTATTTTAGCATTTTTATTACAGGATTTAATAACTGATGTTAAGTAATCAAAAGAGAGTATATCAAAGTATGAA
>MDTG01261838.1_pt1 | contig 18458 bp, 12 predicted proteins | sample 811421 | NCBI WGS metagenome assembly MDTG01 (sample SAMN05326645, study PRJNA326480) | marine metagenome | isolation source: seawater | place: Pacific Ocean: South East | collected 2011
TCACGATTTTGATAATATCGTTGCAGTAAAAGAGGCTAGTGGAGATATGGAGCAAATTATGGAAATCATTGCCAAAAAACCAGATGATTTTTTGGTCCTTTCTGGTGATGATGCCATTACTTTACCTATAATTTTATTAGGTGGTAAGGGTGTAATATCTGTTTTAGGACAAGCTCTACCAAATGAATTTTCATCAATGGTCAATTTTGCTATTGATGGCGATGTTAAATCATCAAATACAATACATTATAAAATATTGAGCTTCGTTAAACCATTATTTGCAGAAGGAAATCCAGCAGGAGTGAAGACCTTACTTAACATACTAGGTATTTGCCTAGATGAAGTAAGGCTGCCATTAGTGAAATCTTCAAAAAATCTTAGAAAAATTATCAGTAAAGAATTAGAAAAATTGAATTAGAAACTAGCAAGTTTCTCAGATACATATTCACCTTTTTCTAACTTGTTCTTAATAGCGCTGAATGAATCAATAGTGTACCTAACATCCTCTAACGTATGAATAGCTGTAGGAATAAGTCTAAGTAAAATTACGCCTTTAGGAACAACCGGATAAGTAACGATAGAACAGAAAATACCATAGTTTTCTCTCAAATCTAGCGTCAAGTTAGTTGCTTCTCCAACACCACCTGTAAGATAAACTGGAGTAACTGCCGACTCAGTATTGCCAAGGTTAAATCCAGCTTCTTTAAGACCAGATTGTAAATTATTAGCAATATTCCATAAACCAGCTTTTAACTCAGGCCTAGATTGCAACAACTCTAACCTTTTGATAGCACCAATGACAATTGACATAGGTAATGATTTTGCAAATATCTGAGAACGCATATTGTATCTTAGAAATTCTACAACATCTTCGGTAGACGAAATAAAGGCACCAATACTAGCCATAGACTTGGCAAAAGTTCCGAAATAAACGTCTATTTCATCGTGACAACCTAAGTGTTCTCCAGCTCCGTAACCCGTTTCTCCCATAGTACCAAAACCATGAGCATCATCTACAAACAAGCGGAAGTTATATTTTGGCTTTAATGCAGTAATTTCTTTTAGTTTTCCTAAATCACCAGACATACCAAAAACGCCTTCGGTAATAACTAAAATTCCACCACCAGTTTCATCTGTTATTTTTTGAGCTCTTTGTAATTGTTTTTCAAAGTTTTCAATGTTGTTGTGAGGAAAAACAAAACGTTTTCCCTGATGTAAACGAACACCATCTATAATACAAGCATGGCATTCACTGTCATATACAATTACATCTTTTCTGTCTACCAAAGCATCGATAGAGGATACCATACCTTGATATCCAAAATTAAGAAGGATAGTATCTTCTTTTTTCATGAATGCAGAAAGATTGTGTTCTAATTCTTCATGATAGTTAGTGTTACCTGACATCATTCTGGAACCCATAGGATAACCAAATCCCCAATTTTTAGCAGCTTCTTCGTCAGCACGTCTGACTTCTTCTTGATTTGATAGACCAATGTAATTATTGATGCTCCACACTAAAACTTCTTTACCACGAAACACCATCTTATTGGATATTTCTCCTTCTAGCTTTGGGAATGTAAAATAACCATGCGCATCTTTTGCATGTTTGCCTAAAGGTCCTCTATTATTTCTTATCTTGTCAAAAAGATCCATACTAACTTGTTCGTTTAAGTTGGCTAAAATAATCAATAGTATTTATCTTACAAAATACATTTTAAACTATGTAAAATAAAATATTTTAAAAGTCGTTCCAATTACTATCTTTGCAACTGATTATTTTAGATGAAAAATTACTTATATATCGTTTTATTAGCAGTGTTATTCTCTTGTAATGGCTATCAGAAAATAGTTAAGAGCAATGATATTGAGTTAAAGTATATCATGGCCAAAAAGTACTACGAAGAGGATGAGTACTTCAAGGCATTACCACTTCTTGATGAGTTACATACTCTGTTTAAGGGAACAAAGAAAGCAGAAGAAGTAGATTATTTACTGGCGTACACTCATTATGGTTTAGGTGCCAATATGTTAGCTAGTTATAAATTCAAAATATTTACTTTAACCTATCCATCAAGTAAGCATAATGAAGAATTGTCGTTTATGGCAGCTTATTGCTATTATTTAGAATCTCCAAAATATTCTTTAGACAAAACGAATACAATAAAAGCCATACAAGAGCTTCAAACTTTTATTAATAATTATCCTGAAAGTGATAAAGTTGCAGAATGCAACGCCCTAATTGATGATTTGACAGAAAAAGTTCATAAAAAAGTTTACGGTATTGCAAAGCTATATTATGACATTGAAGATTACAATGCTGCAATTACAGCCTTAAATAATGTTATAACTGATTATCCTACTATTGAAAATCAATCTGAAATACAATTTTTAATTTTAGATGCTAATTATAAATTAGCAATAAATAGTGTGACAAATAAAAAAATAGAGCGATTAAATAATACGATAGCATCTTATCGATATTTTTCCAAAAATTTCCCTGAAGACGAGAAGTTAAAAGATGCACAGAACATTTATGAAAAATCAATTAAACAACTAGAAAAGTTTCAACAATGACAGATTTTAAAAAATCAAAAGCAGCTAATACAACAGAAACAAGAAATGTAAAGCAAATGGCTCAGCGTACAGGAAATATGTACGAAGCTGTAGCTATAATGTCAAAGCGTGCTGTTCAAATCAATAAAGATATTAAAGAAGAATTACTTTCTAAATTAGCAGAATTTGCTACCCCTAGTGAGTCGATAGAAGAAATTTTTGAAAACAGTGAACAGATTGAAGTTTCTAAGTTTTATGAAAGACTACCAAAAGGAACACTTATTGCTGTACAAGAATTTCTAGAAGAAAACATTTACCACAGGAACGCTAAGTTAGATAATAGCGAAGAAGGCAATATCTAATGTCTTTTTTAAGGGGTAAAAATGTAATTATTGGTGTCACTGCAAGTATTGCAGCCTACAAATCTGCTCTATTAGTAAGAGAATTTGTAAAATATGGCGCCAATGTTAAAGTCATTCAAACTCCAGAATCTCAAGAATTTATAACTCCGCTAACGTTATCTACCTTGTCCAAAAACCCTGTTCTGACAGGTTTAGTCAAACAAGAGGATAAAGGCGTTTGGAACAATCATGTAGAAATCGGTCTTTGGGCCGATTTGTTTGTTATTGCTCCTGCAACTGCCAAAACTCTATCTAAGATGGCGAATGGCGAATGTGATAACCTATTATTAACCACCTATCTCTCTGCTAAATGCCCAATATTTTTTGCTCCTGCTATGGACTTAGATATGTTTAAACACCAATCTACTCAAGAAAATATTGAAAAACTAATTTCTTTTGGTAACACATATATTCCTCCGGGTGATGGAGAATTAGCAAGTGGACTAAGTGGAAAGGGAAGAATGGCAGAACCTGAAGATATTATTTTAGCTATTGAAGATGAGCTATTCAATAATCTTCCATTGAAGGGTAAAAAGGTACTAATAACTGCTGGACCAACATTTGAAGCCATTGATCCAGTAAGATTTATTGGTAATCATTCATCAGGAAAAATGGGGTTTTCTATTGCTGAGTCAGCGGCTAAAGCTGGTGCTATTGTTACTCTAATAGCTGGGCCAACTCACCAACAAATTCAGAATAACAGTATAAAGCTTATCAATGTGGTTAGTGCTAAAGAGATGTTTGATGAATGTCATAAGTCTTTTAAATCATCAGAAATAGCTATTTTGAGCGCTGCTGTATCTGATTATACTCCTAAATTGGTGTCAGCTACTAAAATGAAGAAAAAGACTGAAAATCTTACTATTGAGTTTATACAAACTCAAGACATTCTCAAAAGCTTAGGTCAAATTAAAAACCATAAACAAATACTTATTGGTTTTGCTCTAGAAACTAATGATGAAATTGTTAATGCTAAAAAGAAATTAAAAGACAAAAACCTAGATTTCATTGTCTTAAATTCAATGAATGATGATGGAGCAGGTTTTAAACACGACACTAATAAGATAACTATCATTGATAACAACAATAAATTGCATAAATTTGAGTTGAAATCAAAGCAAGATGTCGCTGATGATATCATTAACTATCTGATAGATAAACTCTAATGAATAAATTATTTCTTACTCTTTCGCTCCTTATTTTTTCTTGTAGTTTACAAGCACAAGAAGTATTGTGCAACATTAGAGTAATTCCTAAAAATGACATTCCAATAAGTGATCGTCAAAAGCTACAAACACTTCAAAAATCAGCTAGGGAGTTTATCAATAATAGAAAATGGACTAACGAAGTATTTAAAGAAGATGAGCGTATAGAATTTAACCTTTCATTCAATATTTTGAAAAAAGTTTCCACAGATAGGTATGAAGGAACACTTCAGGTACAATTTTCTAGACCGATATTCAACAGTTCATATTATTCACCTATATTAAATTATCTTGATAAAGAAATTGAATTTGACTACATAGAAACTCAACCTCTAGAATACAACGAAAACACACATAGTTCTAATCTATCAGCTATATTATCTTTTTACACTTATCTCATTATTGGGTTAGACTATTCTACATTTAGTAATAATGGTGGTAATTTTTATTTTCAAAAAGCCAAAAAAATTGTTGAAAATGCCCAATCCGCACCTGAAAATGGGTGGAAAGCTTTTGAAAGTAATAAAAATAGATATTGGATGGCTGAAGAATTGTTAGATGCCAAGTACAGTGCTTTTCAATCCGTATTATATAGTTACCACAGAAGTGGTTTGGATATAATGCATGATGATAATGAAAAGGGTAGAGGTTATGTTTCTGAAAGTATTGAAAATATGCGTAAGGTAAAACAGCTAAACCCTACAGCTTTTATTCTGCAATTATTCTTTAATGCTAAGGCAGACGAAATAGCAAGTATTTATTCTAATGCCTTTCAAGATGAAAAGAATAGAATTTATAAGTTGCTTTCTGAGTTAGATCCAGGAAATATCAGCAAGTACAATAAGATAAAAGAGGAAAGCTCAAACAACTTTCCAGATGACCGAATGCCAAACTTAAAATAATTTATGCTTAATCGTTTGTCCATTAATAACTATGCGCTTATTGATGAGTTATCCATCGATTTTAAAAAAGGATTTACCACAATAACTGGAGAAACTGGAGCTGGTAAATCTATTTTGCTCTCTGCTTTAGGTCTTATACTCGGTGAGAGAGCAGAATTGAAGGCTATTGCTGATGCAAACAAAAAGTGTGTTGTTGAAGGTGAAATTATTATTGATAAATATGATATACAGTCATTTTTTGAAATTCATGATTTAGATTATTTAAATCCAACTTTGATTCGCAGAGAAATTGCTCCAAGTGGCAGGAGCAGAGCTTTTGTAAATGACACTCCAGTAAGCCTTAATCAACTAAAAGAATTAGGTTCATATCTCATTGATATACATTCCCAACACCAAACATTATTGTTAAATTCTCAAAATTATCAGCTTAAAATAGTTGATGTTTTTTGTAACCATAAGAATGAGCTCTCTCAGTTTCAGAATGACTATCAATCTTACTTTTCTAAGCAGACGGACCTTGACGAATTATTAGAAAAAGAAAAGCAAATTTCTAGAGAGCTGGATTACAAACAATTTTTATTTGACGAATTAGAAGGTGCTAAACTTACTAATCAAGATAGTAAGATAGAAGATGAACTTAGTAAGCTTGAGAATTTTGAAGAAATTCAGCATAAGCTAAATCAAATTATTTCCATTTCTGATAACGAGGAGTCATCAGTAAGTTCATTGTTGTCTTCTATAGTTATGTCAATAGACAGTATTAAAGAGAAAGACTCAAATCTAGTTCCGATAAATGATAGGTTAAATAGTTTGTGGATCGAATTTAAAGATTGTCTTTCCGAATTAGAAAGTATTGCATCTTCATATAGTATTGATTTTGATGTAAAACAATTTTTATTTCTTCAAGAGCGATTCAACCTTGTGAATAAATTGTTTCAAAAGCATAATGTTCAGACTATTGAACAATTAATGGAATTGCACTCTGATTTATCTAAAGAATTAGAAAGATTTCACACCATTGACTCTTCTATTGAATCTTTAAAAAAAGATTGCAAAAATACTTTCATTAAAGCCTCAGATTCAGCCAAAAAGTTAAGTAAGAACAGATTGGCTATTTTGCCTGTTTTAGAAAAAGAATTGATATCACTACTTTCTAATTTAGGTATGCCAAGCGCAAAGCTTAAAATTAATACTAATTCGTTTGATGACTTAACTATAAAAGGCTATGAAGATTTCACTTTTTGTTTTTCTTCAAATAAAGGGGTTGATCCAATGGAAATTTCAAAAATAGCGTCAGGTGGAGAGTTGTCTCGTTTAATGCTATGTTTCAAATATGTTTTGGCTCAAAAAACAAACCTTCCAACTATTATTTTTGATGAAATAGATGCTGGTGTTTCTGGTGAAATAGCTCATAAGATGGCAGGTTTAATGAGTCAAATGTCAAAATCTATGCAGGTTATTGGTATTACTCATCTTCCACAGGTTGCTGCAAAAGGAAATGTACACCTTTTAGTGTCTAAAGCAGAATCTACAAATAGAACTCAAACAGTTATAAAAGAATTGAAAGAAGAGGAGAGAGTTGATGAACTTGCAAAAATGTTAAGTGGTAAATCAATTACTGAATCTTCATTGAGTAACGCTAGAGATTTATTGAATACTTGATAAATCGTTTATATTTGCAATTCATAAAATATTTATACAATGTCAAATAATTTATTAAAAGGAAAAAGAGGTATAATTTTTGGTGCTTTAGATAGCAAATCAATTGCTTGGAAAGTTGCAGTACATTGCAAAGAACAAGGCGCAGAGTTTGTTTTGACTAATGCCCCAATAGCTATGCGAATGGGAACAATCAATGATTTAGCAGAAAAAACTAATTCTACAATTATTCCTGCTGATGCAACATCTGTTGAAGATATTGACAACCTCATTACGAAGTCAATGGAAATTTTAGGAGGTAAAATCGATTTTATCTTACACTCTATAGGTATGTCTGTTAATGTTAGAAAAGGTAGACATTATACAGATCAAAATTATGACTTTACCGTAAAGGGTTTAGACGTTTCTGCAATGTCGTTTCATAAAGTAATGCAATCGGCTTGGAAATTAGAAGCCATGAATGATTATGGTTCTATCTTAGCATTGTCATACATCGCAGCTCAAAGGACTTTTCCTGATTATAACGATATGGCTGATAACAAATCTTTTCTTGAAAGTATAGCAAGAAGCTTCGGTTATCATTTTGGAAAAAGAAATAATGTGAGGGTTAATACTATATCTCAGTCACCGACGATCACAACTGCTGGTAGTGGAGTTAAAGGTTTTGAAGGATTTTTTAAATATGCTGAGCAAATATCACCATTAGGAAATGCATCTGCTGATGATTGTGCTAAGTATTGCGTTTCTTTATTTTCTGATTTTACTCAATCTGTTACTATGCAAAACCTATTCCATGACGGTGGTTTTTCTAACACAGGAGTTAGTGAAGAAGTTTTAGAGAATTTTTTAAAATAACCAATAAAAATTAAGCAAAAAAAAGCTCCATTTAGGAGCTTTTTTTATATCAGGATTATTCTTTTTTAGGCTTTTTGGGTTTGTCTTTTTTAGCCTTATTAATGTTTATCTTCAGTTCTGCTTTTTCTTCATCTAGACTAATCTTAATAGTATCCCCTTCATCAAGATTTGAGTTAACAATTTCTTCAGCAATGATATCCTCTAGATATTTTTGAATAGCCCTTTTTAGTGGTCTTGCCCCAAATTGAGAGTCATAACCTTTATCAGCAATAAAATCTTTGGCCTTACTGCCAAGTTTTAAAGAATATCCAAGCTGAGTTATTCTGTTAAATAAAGCTTTCAATTCGATATCTATAATCTCATGAATATGCTCACTGCTCAAAGAGTTAAACATAACAACATCATCAATACGATTTAAAAATTCTGGTGCAAATGCTTTCTTTAAAGCCTTAGCAATAACACCTTTTGCGTCTGATTGATATGACTCTTTTTTAGCTGTTGTTGAAAAACCTACACCTTGACCAAAATCTTTGAGCTGACGAGAGCCAATATTTGAAGTCATTATAATTATAGTGTTTTTGAAGTTTATCTTTCTTCCTAGACTATCAGTCATGTAGCCATCATCTAATACTTGTAATAATAAGTTAAATACATCAGGATGTGCCTTTTCAACTTCATCTAGCAATATAATAGAGTAGGGCTTTCTTCTAACCTTTTCAGTTAATTGTCCGCCCTCTTCATAACCAACATAGCCAGGAGGTGAACCAACCAATCGAGTAACTGCAAATTTTTCCATGTATTCACTCATATCAATCCTAATAAGTGAGTCATTAGTATCAAACATCAGTTTTGACAATTCTTTAGCTAATTGTGTTTTACCAACACCAGTAGGCCCAAGGAAAATAAATGATCCAATAGGTTTGTCTGGATCTTTCAAGCCAACTCTATTTCTCCTTATTGCTTTTACAATTTTACCGATAGCTTCATCTTGTCCAATAACACGTTTTTGAAGATCGCTTTCCATCTGAACGAGTTTTTTACTTTCTTGTTCAGCAATTCTTTGAACGGGTACACCGGTCATCATAGCGACTACTTCAGCTACGTTATCTTCAGTCACAGTTTCTCTTTGATTCTTTAATTCCTCTTCCCAGACTGCCTTAGCTTGTTTGAGGCTATTTTCAATCTTTCTTTCCTCATCTCTAAGCTTAGCGGCTTCTTCAAAGCGTTGTTTTTTTATAACTTGACCTTTTTGAGATTTTATAGCGTCCAGTTCTTTCTCAAGTTTTAGAATATTTTCTGGAACATTGATGTTATTGATATGTACTCTAGAACCAGCTTCGTCCAATGCGTCAATTGCTTTATCTGGAAGGTGTCTATCACTCATGTAGCGATTAGTTAATGCTATACAAGATTCTAAAGCTTCATCGGTGTATGATACATTATGATGTTCTTCATACCTTTCTTTGATATTTTGTAGTATTTGTAAAGTTTCTTCAATAGAAGTAGGTTCTACCAATACTTTTTGAAAACGCCTTTCTAGTGCGCCATCTTTTTCTATATTTTGTCTATACTCGTCTAAAGTAGTAGCACCAATACATTGGAGTTCTCCTCTAGCTAAAGCGGGTTTAAACATATTCGAAGCATCTAGAGATCCTGAAGCGCCACCTGCACCAACAATAGTGTGTATTTCATCAATAAATAAGATGATATCGCTATTTGTTTCTAATTCGTTTAGGATTGCCTTCATTCGCTCTTCAAACTGCCCTCTGTATTTTGTCCCTGCTACAAGAGCTGCTAGGTCTAAAGAAATAATTCTTTTATTAAATAATACACGTGAAACCTTGCGCTGTACTATTCGGAGTGCTAAACCTTCTGCAATCGCCGATTTACCTACACCAGGTTCACCAATAAGAATTGGATTGTTCTTTTTTCTACGGCTTAAAATTTGAGAAACACGTTCAATTTCTTTTTCTCTTCCAACAATTGGATCTAACTTGTCGTCTGACGCCATTTTTGTTAGATCTCTTCCAAAATTATCCAATACAGGAGTCGAAGATTTGGTATTTCCACTTGGTCGTTTAGGTTTATTTGAGAATAGTTCTTCATCTTCTTGGTCAGAACCACCTAATTCAGCACTTGGACTAGAAGAGAAGTCGGAAATATCTTCTTCAGAATCATCGCCATTACTATCAATCATAGAAGCAAATTCATTTTTCACCGTATCATAATTAACGTTAAATTGTTTTAATGACAGCGTTACGATACTATCGTCGTCTTTAAGCATTGATAAAAGTAGGTGTATGGTTTTTATTTCTACACTATTAAATATCATTAACTCTAAATGGGCAAGTTTAACAGCTTTAGCAGCTTGTTTTTTTAACTCTAAATTGCTAGAATTTGAATACTCACTTTTTTCATTATTGACAATTGAGCTCTCAACGACCTTTCTTAAGGCAGACAAATCGACATCAAGAGCTTTAAGAATAAGGGCTGCTGAGCCTTTACCTTCTCTCAATATTCCAAGTAAAAAATGTTCTGGTCCAATAGCATTATGACCTAGTCGAAGGGCTTCTTCTCGACTAAAACTAAGAACCTCATTCAATCGGGGTGAAAATTTTGAATCCATATCGTGTAAAGGGTTTACTTATACTTCACAAAGTAATGATTAGATTAAGAATCTAACAATAAATCATACTTAGATTTATCAACATTTATTGTGTTGATAATTATTGATTTTTTTTAAGGCTCAACAAAGAGTGATTAGTTAAATTCGTCAATTAAATATAAACAATAAAATTCAATTTTATGGCTGACGGAGAGAAAATCATTCCTATTAATATAGAAGAGGAAATGAAGTCAAAATACATCGATTACTCGATGTCTGTAATTGTTTCTAGGGCGTTACCTGATGTAAGAGACGGGCTTAAACCTGTGCATCGTAGAGTATTGTTTGGAATGCACGAATTAGGTGTTACTTCAACTAAAGCATATAAAAAGTCAGCACGTATTGTTGGTGAGGTCCTCGGTAAGTTCCACCCACATGGTGATACTTCAGTTTATGATACAATGGTTAGGATGGCTCAAGAATGGTCGCTTCGTTACATGTTGGTTGACGGTCAAGGTAACTTCGGATCTATCGATGGTGATAGCCCTGCAGCTATGCGTTATACAGAAGCACGTTTAAGAAAAACTGCCGAAGAATTACTTTCCGATATCGACAAAAATACCGTTGATTATCAATTGAATTTTGATGATACTATAAAAGAACCTGTTGTATTACCTGCTAGAATTCCTAACCTTTTATGTAACGGTACTTCTGGTATAGCAGTAGGTATGGCTACCAATATGGCGCCACATAATTTATCTGAAGTTGTTGATGCTACTATTGCATACATTGACAATAGAGATATAGAAATTCAAGGCTTGATGCAACACATTAAAGCACCTGATTTTCCAACAGGAGGTATCATATATGGTTATGAAGGAGTTAAAGATGCATTCGAGACCGGTCGAGGAAAAGTAGTGATGCGTGCTAAAACTTCTTTTGAAGAAGTAGGAAATAGAGAAGCAATTATTGTTTCGGAAATACCTTACATGGTTAATAAAGCTGATATGATTAAGAAAACAGCGGATTTAATCAACGATAAAAAAATAGATGGCATTCATGACATTAGAGATGAATCTGATAGAAAAGGAATGCGTATCGTCTATGAACTTAAAAGAGATGCTATTCCTAACATTGTTTTAAATAAACTTTTTAAATACACACAGTTACAATCCTCATTCAGTGTAAATAACATTGCACTAGTTAATGGTCGTCCTGAACAGCTAAATCTGAAGCAAATCATTGGTCATTTTGTAGATCACAGACACGAAGTTGTTGTTAGAAGAACACAATATGAGCTAGAGCAAGCTGAGAAAAGAGCACATGTTTTAGAGGGACTCCTTATAGCCTTAGATAATTTAGATGCCATAATCAAAATGATTAGAAGTTCTAGAACACCTGAAGATGCTAGAAATGGATTAATGACATCGTTCAAATTATCTGAAATTCAAGCAAGAGCAATTTTAGATTTAAGACTGCAAAAGCTAACAGGTTTAGAAAGAGATAAGCTGAAAGAAGAGTACGATGAATTAATGAAGACGATTGCCTTCTTGAAAAATATCTTAGAAAATGAAGATGTGAGAATGGACATTATCAAAACTGAGCTTTCTGAGGTAAAAGAAAAATACGGTGATGAAAGACGATCTACTATTGAATATGGTGGTGGTGACTTCTGAATTGAAGATATGATTCCTGACGAAGAAGTCGTTATTACAATTTCTCACTTAGGATACGTAAAAAGAACCAAACTGACAGAATATAAATCCCAAAATAGAGGAGGAGTAGGGTCAAAAGGCGCTACTACAAGAGATGCCGATTTCTTAGAAGATATGTTCGTAGCTAATAACCACGATTATATGTTATTCTTCACAGAAAAAGGAAGATGTTTCTGGCTAAGAGTTTTTGAAATTCCAGAAGGAGCTAAGGCTACTAAAGGTAGAGCTATTCAAAATATGATTAATATACCTTCTGATGACAAGGTTATGGCATTTATTAATACCAAAGACTTGAAAGATGAAGAATATGTTAATGGTCATTGTGTGGTAATGTGTACCAAAAAAGGTGTTGTTAAAAAGACTTCTTTAGAATCTTATTCAAGACCAAGACAAAATGGTATAAATGCTATTACTATTAGAGAAGGAGATCAATTACTAGAAGCTAAATTAACGACTGGTAATTCACAAATTATGTTAGCTGTAAAATCGGGTAAAGCAATTCGTTTTGAAGAAGAAAAGGTAAGACCAATGGGTAGGACTGCATCTGGAGTTAGAGGAGTTACTTTAGCTAATGATAAAGATGAAGTTGTAGGGATGATTTGTGTCAATGACTTTGAATCTGATGTGTTAGTTGTTTCTGAAAATGGTTACGGTAAGCGTTCAAGCATTGAAGATTACAGAATTACTAACAGAGGTGGAAAAGGGGTTAAGACTATTAATGTAACTGAAAAGACAGGTAGTCTGATAGCCCTTAAAAATGTTACGGATGAAAACGACCTAATGGTCGTAAATAAGTCTGGTGTTACAATTAGAATTTCTGTTGCAGATTTACGTCAAATGGGAAGAGCTACTCAAGGAGTTAGAATCATTAAACTTAGAGAAAAGGATTCCATTGCAGCAGTTGCTAAAGTTCCTGCTGTAAGTAATGAAGAAGAGGAATTAAATGAAGGGCAAACAGAATCTAACGATTCCGTTGAAAATACTTCATCCGAAGATTAATTAAAATATTAATCAATATCAACAATTAAACGGCACTGAGTGCCGTTTTTTGTTTTAAATTTACGACTTTAAAATTAATATAAAAATGAAGAATTTATTATTTCTAGTTTTCACTTTGTTTACATCATCGTTGTTGTATTCACAGACATTAAAACATAAAATTACACCTGCAAATAATTATGATATTGCTTATGAAGTGTGGGAGCTTGACAATGGTCTAACAATTATTGTTCATGAAGACAATTCCGACCCAATGGTACACGTTGAAGTAACCTATCATGTTGGGTCAAATAGGGAGCAAATCGGTATCACTGGTTTTGCCCACTTTTTCGAACACATGATGTTTCAAGGTTCAGATAATGTAGGAGATGATGAACATTTTAAAATTATTTCTGAAAGTGGTGGAACAATGAATGGAACTACCAATAGAGACAGGACTAATTATTTTGAAACTATACCTAGTAATCAACTTGAAACTGCTTTATGGTTAGAAGCGGATAGAATGGGGTTTTTGTTAGATGCTGTAACCGTTGTAAAATTTGAAAATCAACGAGATGCAGTAAAGAATGAAAAAATGCAAAATCAAATCAATAGACCTTATGGAATGTTTTGGGAAATTAAAGACCAAACATTATATCCAGAAGGACACCCTTATTCTTGGCCTACAATTGGTTATGTCGATGATTTAGACCGAGTTACAGTAGATGACCTTAAAGATTTTTTTATGCGCTGGTATGGACCTAACAATGCTTATCTAGTTGTTGCAGGTGACGTTAAAACAGAAGATGTTATTGCACTTTCTAAAAAATATTTTGGTTCAATTCCAAGAGGTCAAGAAGTAAGAGATTTAAGAGTTCCTAGAGTAAACTTACCGCAAAACAAATACAGAAAATTTGCCGACAGAATTTATTTCCCTATGGCTGCTTTTGTTTATCCAACTGTTGGAAACCATCATAAAGATGAAGCTGCTTTAGATGCATTATCCGATATGATGGGTGGAGGGAACAATTCATTATTTTACAAAGAATTTGTTAAAACTGAAAAGGCAGTACAAGCATCTGTATCTCATCCTTGTTCTGAGTTATCGGGTGAATTTTTGATTCAAATCATCTCATATCCTGAATATACATTTGCAGAAACCGAAGAAAAAATCAATAGCCTAATAAATAATTTCGAAGAATACATTACTGATGAAGCCCTAGAACGTTTTAAATCAACCATGCGTTCTGATATTATTGATGGTCTGTCAAGTGTTGCCGGTAAAGCTTCTCAATTGACATCATGGTCGTATCTTCTAGATGAACCTCACAATTTTAGTAAAGAAATTGAAAGGTATGAAGCTGTAACTAAAGAAGATGTTTTAAAGGTTTATTTCAAGTATATTAAAAATAAGAAATCGGTCGGAATTGATTATTTTCCATTACCACCCTTTTCCGAAGATTCTGTTCAGAGTATAAACCCATATGCTCATGTTCCATATAAAAAAGATGCACAGTATGAAGGTTTAACTTATACAAAGCCAACGGATTCATTTGATCGTTCAGTTAGACCTACGGCACCAGCAGCTAAATCTGTAAAAGTGCCCGTATATTATCAAACCAATATAAATCAATTAGCTGGTGAGAATAAAAATAGTATTCCTGTAATTGGAGCAGAAAATAATGAAGTTCCTAAGGTTAATATACTCATTACTCTTGAGGGAGGAGACCTATTAATTGATAACCCTAAAAAAGCAGGTATATCGGACCTAACGGCAATGATGCTTAACGAGGGGACTAAAAATTTCACTACGGAAGAAATGAGTTCAAAGTTAGACAACTTAGGAAGTTCAATTACTTTCAATTCTAGCGACAGAACCTCTTCAATTTTTGTCTCTAGTTTAGTTGGTAATATTGATGAGACTATTTCATTACTTGAAGAGAAAATGTTTAACCCTGCATTTAACGAAGAAGATTATAAGCGTATTAACAAGCAGTACAAAGAATCCATAAACAACAGTAAGAAATCTGCTCAAAACATGGCTAGACAAGCCGTGATGGAGTTAATGTATGGAAATACTATTAGGGGTACAATGCCATCTGTAAAAGGTGTTGAAAAAATTAAACTATCCGAGGTTAGAGAGTTCTATAAAAAACAATATAATGCAACATTAGCTAGTGTGGTTGTAGTAGGTGATTTAACCGAAGAAGAAATGTTACCAAGACTTCAATTTTTAAATAGATGGGAGGGAAGTGAGGTTACCATAAACAAGAATCTACCTTTGGAAGAAATTGAAGGAAAAACTATTTATTTAGTACATAAACCAGGTCCACAATCAATTATCACTTTAGCTCATAAAGGTATAAAATACGATGTTGATGGTGATTATTATAAAGCTGGTGTGATGAACTTCTGTTTGGGTGGAGCTTTCAGTAGTCGTTTAAATCTTAACCTTAGAGAAGATAAAGGATTTACTTATGGAATCCGTTCAGGCTTTAGTGGAAACGATACAGACGGTATGTTCAGTATCAGTACATCTGTTCGTTCTGAAGCTACCGATAGTGCAATGACAGAGATTTATAAAGAGTTCGAAAATTATATCACTGAAGGAATAAATGATGAAGAATTAGCGTTTACTAAGAGTTCAATAGCTAATTCCGATGCTTTAAAGTATGAAACTGCCTTTCAGAAATCAAGATTTTTAGCTCGAATTCAACGTTATGGACTAGATGGTAATTATCCTAACAAACAAAAAGAAATATTAAATGCAATGACTGTTAACGATATTAAAAATTTGGCAAATACATATTTAGATAAAGACAACCATGTAGTAGTTGTGGTAGGTAATAAATATGCTTTGAAAGATAAGTTACAGAAATTTGGAAAAGTCACAGAATTAAAAATTAAATAAATGAAAGTATCTAAGATTATAATTTGTTCACTAATTCTTTGCTCAAGTATTAGTGTTAATGCACAAAAAAGTAATGTGCAAAATGCATATAGATCTCTTGAAAAGAAAAATTTGCAAGAAGCTGTTGATTACATAGAATTAGCGGCGGCTAACTCAAGTACAGCTAATGATGTGAAAATGCATAATTACAGAGGTAAAATTTATTATGAAATATATTCAAACTCTGAATTTAGTTCTTTAGATGATATGGCTATTATGAACTGTGCTGAAAGTTGGGTTGCCGTTTATAATCATCCTAAAGCAAAAAAATGGTTTGATAAAGATGAACTAAGTTCTAATATTACTAAATCTGGAGTAGGGCTTTTCAATAAGGCTATATCGTTTTATAACTCTAAAGATTACGCATCTTCCAAGAAAATGTTTAACAAAATCTTTGAATTGTTTAGTTACGATGAAAAAAATAATCTAGAAAGAAGTAATGTTACTAAAGAAAGTATCTGGTTAAATCTATTCTATGTTTCATCTGCTGAAAAAGATAATGTAGCCTCTAAGAAATACTTACAGAATTTGATTGATGTTAATTACCAAGATCCTCAGATTTATTCATACATGGCTAACATATTAATAGAAGAAAAAGATAATGAGGGTGCTTTAAAAATCATTAAATACGGACGTGAATTTTTTGAAACAGATGTAAATTTAATTATTGCAGAGTTAAATTATTACCTAGCACAAGAAGACTTTGTCAAAGCAGAAGAACTTTTAACTTTAGCTGTTGAGGAAGATCCAAATAACCACAATTTATTTTTTGCTCTGGGAAGCAGTTATGATAATCTTGGTGAATTTGAAAAAGCAGAAAATGCATATCTTGAAGCTGTCGATATAAAGCCCGATTTTTATGATGCTTTATATAATTTAGGAGTTATGTATTATAATAAAGGTGGAGATATGCTTAAAGTGGCTAATAATATTAAAGACTTTAAAAAATACGATATAGCTAAAAATAACGCAGAACAAACTATGCTTAAAGGATTACCATTTATTGAGAGTTGTTATAATATCGATTCAGAAGATAAAAACATCCTTTTAGTTCTTAAGGAATTATATTATAGAAACGGTGATGATGAAAAATACAAAAACATCATAACCAAACTAAAGTAAATAGAATAGGGGAATATTTGTGGTATTCCCCTTATTATTAAAATTCTTACTTAACATAACAATAATTATCGTTCAAAAGATGCTAGTTATCTGAAAAGACCAATTGCACTGGTATTGTTATTTACTCTCATTTTTTGCTGTTATAATTCTCACGCTCAAAACGCTGAGAATCGCATATTTGATAACAAGCTGAAAATATGTACCTGCGCATGAACAACCTCCACGTGTTTGAATTCCGTACTTATCATTTAATATTTTCACGCCTAAATTATAATGCAAATCTTCAATATAGAATGAGAAAATAGCCAACCTATCTTTAAGGTTTTCAGCTAAAATATGAAGAGATTTAATGGGTTTTAATTCTTTCCAAACAAAATCTATAATCTGTTCTTCTCTTTTAAGGATATTATCAACGCCCATTTCATTCTTAAGTTGGCAACACATAGCTGTTCTAATGGTTTGTAAAAATGCTGGAGTCCCTCCGTCTTCTCTCATTTCAATATTATCGATATATTTCTTCCCTCCCCATGGGTTTGTCCAATCTAACGTTCCTCCACCTGAGTGTTCTGGAATAACATTCTTATATATTTTCTGGTTAAAAACTAAAACCCCACTAGATCCTGGTACACCTAAAAATTTATGAGGTGAAAAAAATATAGCATCTAGTTATCTACCTTTTTCATCATTTTGATGCATGTCTATATTAACATATGGGGCTGAACAAGCAAAATCAACAAAGCACAAACCAGAGTGTTGATGTATTATTTCTGCCATATCCATATATTGTGTCTTTACCCCTGTAACATTAGAACAAGCTGTAATAGAAAGTATTTTTCTTTTTCTATCTGAATATTTAGACAATAGAAGCTTAAAGTTTTCTAATGAAACCATTCCGTTTTCATCAGCTTCAATAATTTCTACATCGGCGATAGTTTCATACCAAGTAGTTTGATTAGAATGATGCTCCATATGAGATATGAAAACGATAGGTTTATCATTTTTTTCAATATTGATTTGGTCTTGAAATGATTCATGGACTTTAAGACCTAAAATACGTTGAAACTTATTAATAATTCCAGTCATTCCTGAACCAGATGATATTAATACATCTTGATAGGATGCTCCTACATGATCTTTAATGATTTCCTTAGCTTTTTGATATGCTTTGGTTGTTACTTTAGCGGTATCGTTTGTTTCAGTATGTGTATTGGCCACTAGTGGATATATATAGTGTTGAAGCTTATCTTCTATAGTTTGATATAATCTACCACTTGCAGTCCAATCGGCATAAACAATAGGTGTAGATTTGTGATAAGGGGTTTCTATAGAATGGTTTATTCCAATAATATTTTTTCGGAATTTTGAGAAGTGTTTTTGCATGATGAATTTAAGTTGGTTATGATGAAATAAAATATCTCAGCATTGCTTTAAGTATATGCAAAAGTAAGCAATTACATCAATTCATCGAGCTCTAACCAACGCATTGTTTTTTCATCTAACTCAAGAATAA
>MDTG01210939.1_pt1 | contig 18457 bp, 20 predicted proteins | sample 811421 | NCBI WGS metagenome assembly MDTG01 (sample SAMN05326645, study PRJNA326480) | marine metagenome | isolation source: seawater | place: Pacific Ocean: South East | collected 2011
CGAACCTCTGACCCACAGCTTAGAAGGCTGTTGCTCTATCCAGCTGAGCTACGAGCGCTTACTTAAAGTTATCAGCATAAGCTTTACTTATAACTTTCCTTTCCGATGATTCAAGAACTTCATAGTTTAGATTATTTCTCTTAGCATAATCTATCGCTTCTTCTTTAGTGTCAAAATTCAACTTTACTTGATTAACTGTGTTTGAACCTCCATTCCATCCCATTAATCTATCTCTACTAGTCTTCGATTCATCCGTAAAAACTAGAAACCATGTCTTAGTTTTTGCTCTACCAGATTGCATAGCTGTTTTTGAAGGTTTAAATATTTTTGCTCTCATTTAATTAGTTCTTTATGAACCATCTAAAACTAATAAATCTTTATATAACTCAGGTCTTCTATCTCTAAAAGTACCCCAAACAGTTCTCAGTCTTTCAGCTTTTAATAAGTCAATTTCACCTATAAGCACTTCTTCTTTATCTCTACTTCCTTCTGCAATTTTATCTCCTATATGATTGGTTATAAATGATCTGCCGTAAAAAAAATTTGAAGTTTCAATTCCTTCTTCTGTACCTATGCGATTAGAAGCAAGTACAGGGATCTGATTCTGAGCTGAATGTCCTATCATTGCTCTTTGCCACATATCAGAGCTATCAAATTCATCTTCTTCACCGCCGATTGCAGTGGGATAAAGTAATATTTCTGCTCCCTTTAATACCATTGCCCTAGCTGCTTCAGGAAACCATTGATCCCAACAAATGCCTATACCAATTTTTGCGTAAGCAGTGTTCCAAACTTTAAAGCCAGTATCTCCAGGATTAAAATAAAACTTTTCTTGATAACCAGGTCCGTCTGGTATGTGTGATTTTCTATATTTGCCTAAAACTATTCCATCAGCATCAATGATCGCCACAGAGTTGTAATATGCACGGTTTGCCTTTTCAAAAAAACTAATAGGAAGAACAACTTTTAACTCTTTTGCAAGTTTTGACATCCTTTCTATTGTAGGGTGGTTTTCAAACGGCTTTGATAAATCAAAAAGTTCCTCCTTTTGATCCATACAAAAATATTGCGTTTCAAAAAGTTCCTGGATCAGAATAATTTGAGCTCCTTTACTTGCAGCATTTCTAATTAACGAATCAGCCTTATCAATATTTTCAGACATATTCTTTGAACATGTCATTTGAGTTGCAGCTACAATTATCTTACTCATATTTTCGCCTTTGGTTGTTGTTGTGTAATACAGTGTACTCCACCTCCACCTAAAAGTATATCTAGACCATCAACACATTCAATTTTTCTATCTGGAAAAGCAGTTTGAATTATATTTATTGCATTCTGATCAGCTTTTTCATCATGAAATATTGGTAAAATTATTCCTCCATTGGCAATATAGTAATTTATATAAGAACTTGGCTCATCATCATTTGGGATTAACCTTTTATATGACATCTCTAATTCAATTACTTTTAATCGTCTATTTGAACTATCTAACGCTGTCTTTAATATTTCTAGATTTTCATTAAGCCTATTATAGTAGGAATCACCCTTATCATTACATGTCATAGCCATAACTGTTCCCGGACTAACAAAACACGCAACATTATCTATATGCCCGTTAGTTCCTTCATCAGTACCATGCTTCAACCATATAATTTTTTTTATTCCAAAATTATCTTTCAAATTTTTCTCTATTTCTTCTTTAGATAAATGTGGATTACGATTTTCATGCAATAAACACTGCTCTGTTGTTATCAATGTTCCTTCACCATCAACATGAATTGACCCACCTTCTAAAACCATATTATTTTTAAAATATTTAGCTTTTGAGTTTTCAATCATGAACTGAGCAACTTTATCATCAAGCTCATAGTTTATTTTGTAACCCCAACAATTAAAGTCTGAATCAACTCCGCCTAAATTATTATTTTTGTCTAAAAGAAAAATAGCACCAGAATCTCTGCACCAAGCATCGTTGATTTCAAGAGAGATAATCTCAATCTCAGATTTCAAAAGGCTATTCGCAGAATTAAGATCATTAGGATGCACGATCATCTTTACTTTTTCAAATTTAGAAATACTGTTTGCAACACTAGCCCAATTAATCCTGCCTTTATCTAAATCAAAATGGGACCATGAAACTGCATCTTCTGATGGAGTCATTGAAGTGGGCCATTGCATCCAGCAACATTCGTGCTCAGACCATTCTGCTGGCATATAATACGAATGATCAATAGGATTAACCATAAAATATTTTAATTATTTTTAAAAATTAAAGTTTGTATCCAGCTTCAACTGAGTCGTCATAAAACATTTTTACTGTATCTAAAGAATACTGATTTAAATCATAACCAACCATCTTTAATTTCTTAATCACATCATGAGTTACAGTGATTATATGACAACCAATCTCATCAGCTTGAAAAATATTCAATAATTCTCTTTGACTAGCCCATATCAATTCAGATTTTTGATTCACACTCATTGCCTCTATTGTTTGCTTCATAAGGGGAACTGGGTCAATACCTGTATCAGCAACTCTTCCTGCGAAAACTGAAATATATGAAGGAACTTCAGGATTTAAAAAATCTAGGACTTCTTTAACTTGATCTAAAGTCAATATTGCAGTGATGTTAAGCTTGATTCCTTTACTAGATAGGGATTTAACAAGAGAATTGCACTTTTCACCTTTAGTATTGGTTATAGGAATTTTAACATAGACATTTTCACCCCAACTCGCTATTTCATTAGCTTGTCTTTCAATCTCATTAAAATCATCAGAAAATACTTCGAATGAAATTGGTTTTTCCTTAATAATGCTTAACATATCTATGCAAAAAGCCTTGTAGTCAGTAACTCCCGCTTTCTTCATTAATGATGGGTTAGTGGTTAAACCCTTAACAATCTCATTATCATTCATTTCTAGCATACCCTGCTTGTCAGCACCATCAGCAAAAATTTTAATATTCAAATCTTTTATTGTTTTCATTTAAACTCCTAAAATTATTTGTGAAGCATTATACAAAGATTTAACTGAATAGTCATAATCAAAAGGTTTTTTTTCATTATAGCCGTAATCGATAAAAAAAGTTTTACATCCTGCTTTTTTTCCAGCCTCAATATCTTTCCACCTATCTCCAATCATATAACTTGCACTTAAATCGATATTATAAGATTTAGCTGCTCGAAGAAATGAACCAATTTTTGGCTTTCTACATTCACAATTATCACTATCATCATGAAAACATGTATAAATTTTATCTAGACAGAGCTTTGCCATCAAATATTTGTTAATATCCTCAACAGTCTCTTTTGAAATTGTGTTTCTTGCCACATCTGGCTGGTTAGTGATTACGATTAATATAAAATTTTGCTCATGAAGCAATTTCAAAGACTCAGCAACTTTAGGTAAAATGACTAGCTCATCAATATTTTTTGGAGGAAAAGGCTTTCCATTGATAGTTATTGATGCGTTTATGACTCCATCTCTATCTAAAAATAGAGCTCTTTTCATTTAAGTGCTTTCCCACTTTGTTTGCTTTGTTTTTAGTTTTGGATGAGAAACCAATAAATGCCATATTACTGCTTGAAAAGCCTCAGAATGAGGAGTGATAGTTTCAGGGTTAACAGTTGGAACAATAATGCATGAATTAGAAACCTGAGCAGTAAATCCACCATCTCTACCTACAACACCGCTAATCTTTGATCCAACTGATTTAGCATATTTTAATGCTGCAACTAAATTAGGACTAATATTCTTATCTATATTTCCACCACCTACAGAAAAAATAAAAACCATATCTTTACTGTTAAGTTTACTTAGCTTTAGCCAAGGTTCAAAAATTGTATTCCAACCTTCATCATTTGTTCTTGCAGTTAGCTCTGAAACATTATCTGTAGGAGCGTATGACTCTATTTCAACTATTTTACGAAAATCATTTACAGCGTGGGAACAGTTACCAGCACTACCTCCAACTCCAAGAAAAAAAACTCTACCTCCTTCATTTTTTACATCCAAAAAAAGATCTGCAACCTTTTCAATTTCCGAGGTATCAATTTTATTAATTATTTCAATACATTCACTTAGATGTTTTGTACTATAATCCATTTATTACTCACTTATTTTTAAAAAAATTTTCTGTATCTACTATACCACTATGTGACCCAACTTCATAGAATCTATCAAAAACTTCATGCCCTAGAACCAAACCATTAATTGATAAAAAATTTAATAATTCTGCCAAATCAAATTTTTTTCTATCAGCACATGATTTAAAAGCCTTTTTGTTAAAAATACTTAATCCATAGTCAATATATCTCATATTAGTTTTATTATTAAATTTATTATATTCAATAATTTTTTCGTTTTCATAAATAATATTACTTTTATCCCATGAGTTATCATTCTTATATATAGTCATACACGCTGGTAACTTAGACTTTAAAAAATCCTCTTGCACCTTAATATAATCAATTGGCAAATAAACATCCCCATATAAAACAAAGAAATTATCATCAATTAGTTCTAGCGAATTTTTCAAAGCTCCCCCTGTACCAAGAGGTTCACTTCCATCGAAACTATAACTAATTTGCAAACCAAATTTTTTCCCATCTCCTATTTCTTTTTTTATCATTTCACCAAAATGTCCAACGCAAAGGACTACATTTCTGACACCTTGATTATAGAGGTATTCAAGTTGCCAAAAGATAAAAGGTTTTCCAGCAATTTCCAAAAGAGCTTTTGGGATATTTTTAGTCAAAGGATAAAGTCGAGTAGAAAGTCCGCCGGATAATATTACCACAGGTAAGGTTTTGTCCATTTGAATTAGATTATTTTTGTGCCTTCAAAGTCAAATTTGAAACGAACTTCTTCTAATCCAATCTCAGCCATAGACCTTCGAAGTTTATTGCGATCGTTTGCAACAAACATTAAGAAACCTCCTCCTCCAGCCCCAACGAGTTTCCCTCCTGTTGCACCATTTTTAATTGCTATTTTATACCAATCATCAATTTGTGAATTTGTCATGCCTTTAGTACGTTTTTTTTTATGCTCCCAATGTTCATTCATCAATTCACCAAACAAGGATGTATTATTTGACTCTAATGCATCCTTACTTTTTAATCCCAGGTCTTTAACGTAATTTAGGTTATTAATCATTTCATTATCATTTTTTTTTGTCTTTTCTTCTTGATCCTTTAAAATATCTATTGATCTTCTAGAAAAACCAGTGAAAAAAAGTAATAAGTTATCTTCTAAGTCAAACATTGTTTCCATATTAATATTTAATGGTTCAACAGATACTTTTCCATCTTTATGAAAGGTATAACAATTTATTCCGCCCATAGCCGCAGCATATTGATCTTGCTTTCCAATTGGCTCATTAAGAAGGTCTATTTCAATATGGCAGGCAAGTTCTGCTAATTCTTTTTGATGTATATGTTTTTTTCTATGTGTGTACAAAGCCTTAATTAATGCAGTTGTAAAACTTCCTGATGAGCCTAATCCTGTTCCAGAAGGAATATCAGCTAAAGTTACAATTTCAACTTGAGGTGTTTTAAGGTCTAAAAGTCCTAGTGTCTCTCTAATTATTGGATGATTAACTTCTGATATATTTTTTACACTTTCAAGTTCTGAATACTTTAAAAAAATACCTTCTTTAAAAGGCCTCATTACATTGACATATACATACTTATCAATTGCAGCAGCAATTAAGAAACCTTCATTACCCTGATAATAGGATGCAAGATCAGTGCCGCCACCTCCTAATGATATACGAAGTGGACTACGAGATGTAATCATAACCACTTTCCTTATAGATTTTTTCAACTATCTTAATAGATTCGAATGCATCGTTCAATCCAACTGCTGGTCGTCTATCAAGGTATATATCTTCATAAAATTCATTTATTTCATTAGCCCAAGAGACATCACTTTTATACTCCCAATTATTTTTTATAGGTGGGCCCATCTCAGGAAGCATTCTGTAATGTGTTAAATTTTCAATACCGTAACTACCTCCTAATCCATTTATATCAAGTTTGCCATCTCTTCCATAAATTTCCATTGAAAATAAATTTTTCCATTCAGTACATGAAGCATGTAAGAATGCTACTTGTTTTTTATTAGTCCTTAAGAGCATAAATGCATTGTCGTCAACTGGCATATCCCAATAAAAAGTATGAGCTAAACCATTAACCTCATCAAAATCTCCCAAAAACATCCTGGATAAATCAATTAAATGTGAACCTTGATCAATTAATTCTCCTCCTCCAGAAATTTCAGGTTTTGCCCTCCACTCTTTATCATACCCCACTCTTCCTCCATGACCATATCTTGCACGTAGAAACATGAGTTCACCGAGAGCACCTGACTCTATAATTTCTTTAGCTTTGATTATTGAAGGGTGATATCTGTGATTAAATCCTACTCTTACTTTGACATCAGTTTCTTTACTAGCATCTATAATTTTTTTTATTTCAAATGAGGTCTTTCCAGATGGTTTTTCAATTAAAACATGTTTATTTGAATTAATCGATTCAATTGCTATATCAGATAGTTTATCATGAGTTGTTGAAATTATTACAATATCAATTTCATCGAGATTGATGACTTCTTGCCAATTTTTGAAAGTCTTAGCTTTAGAGTCTTTTGCAACATTTTCTGCCCGAGAAATATCAATATCTGCACATGCAACTAGCATTCCATTTTGCCCCAAAGATTTTGATCTTTTGGACCCTATGCCTCCACATCCTATAATTCCAATTTTATATATTTTTTTTTTACTTTTCACTTATCTCCCCATTTGATTTCTCTATCTCTTCCAGCAATTCTTCTTAATGTATACACATCACTATTGGAGAGTTCACCAATATGACTTGGCCATTCTTCCCAATTATCCCAGACTGCACTTATTAGTTTACCTGTGATGCCGTCACTCAAGTTCGATCCTAAAAATAATGCAAGATCACATGCATAAGATAGATCAGTTCCTCCTGTATCTTTTTGCTCTAATGATTTTTGATAAAAATCAGCTCCAACTTTATTTGGACCGGCTTCTATTATTTCATCTAGCATTCTAGTGTTTAAGGGTCCGGGTGCAATAGCATTAATATCAATTTTTGTACCTTTAACTTCTTCCGATAAAGTTTCAATAAATCTTACGATCCCTGCTTTTGAAACAGCGTAAGAGCTAATACCAGGCAATGGATTAGTCGCACCACCACCAGAGAGTTGAATAATTTTTCCTGAATTTTGTTTCTTAAAATATGGAATAGCTTCCCGACATGTCAAAACTGAACCATAGAGATTAACCTCAATCGCTCTTCTCCACTCTTTCCAGTCTATATCTTCTATTTTTCCTTTTGGTCCATAAATACCAGCATTATTTACAAGGATATCATAACTTCCAAATTTAGATAAAGTTGCATCGAAAAGATGAATTACATCATCCTCAATTGATACATCTCCCGCAACAGTCAAAACATTCTCATCGGATTTAGATAAATTGCTCAAATAATTCTTGCAACTTTCTAATAACTCTTTTTCCCTCGCAAAAAGAACTACTTTGGCACCATAGGAAACATATTTCTTAGCTATCTCATAACCTAACCCACGATTAGCACCAGTAATAATTGCAACTTTTCCAGATAATGTTTTCTCCATAATCATATACTTCCTTTAAAAGCTTTGCCTATAGTAAAGTATTTTAATCCAAAGCTTATAGATATTGACCTTAAATAACCAAACATATCAATTATCACTATTTTTTTATTTACATCCTTTAAAAATTTTTCAGCCATATCTACAAATTGTTGGTTTTCATTGCCTATTATTAATGCATTTGCTTGATTTAAAGTCTTTGATGGTTCAGAGAAAATATGAATATTTTTGTGATCTTCCCATCTATTTGGAAACTGATTTATATGAGGATCATATATTGTTACTATTGCTTTTTTACTTACCAACCAATCACACAAATCTACCATTTGCGATCTACGCAAAGTATCAGTTCCTGATTTATATGCCACTCCCCATATAGTTATATGAATATTTTCTAAATCTTGGAATTCCAATTCTATTTTTCTTTGTATCCAACTTTTATGTTTTTCATTGCTAGCAAGTACAGAAGATATAAGGTCTAAATTTATATTGTTAAGATTACCTACTCCCAATAAATAATTTATGTCTCTGGCTAAGGTACCTCCCGCGAATGGCCCACCAGGTGACAAATAAGCTTTGGGACCAATACGAGATTCACTTTTTAAGCCTCTTTCAACCTCCTTGGCATCAGCTCCAACTACTTCACAAACTGATGCAATTTCATTACTAAAAACTATTGAAGTTGCTAAAAATGAATTAATTGCATGCTTAGTAACTTCTGCAGATTCTATGGACATCCATTCTATTTTATCAGAAATAGATAAAAATAATGCTTCAACTTTCTCTTTCGAAAGATTTGAGCGATACCCAACAATGATTCTATCTGGGTTCATAAAAACTTCTATAGCTTTACCCAGCCTTAAATTTTCAGGAGAATAAATAAAATCAATTTTTGAATCTAAAAAATTTTTTGCAACATGCTCCTCAAGAATACTTACGGAACCAACTGGCATTTGAGATGAAATGATGACAATTGATCCAGGTTTAAGAAACGGAATAGCTTCTTTGATCTGATTAATCACAAAACCGACATCTGCTATATCATCATCGTTTACAGGGGTATCAAATGTAACCCATAAAACTTCTGATTCACTTAATGCTTCCTTTACATCGGATGTAAAACTTAGATTGCCTATATCCTTTGATGTTTGTATAAGGTCATCTAGACCTGGCTCAAAAATTGTCGCTTTACCATTATTAAATGAATCAATTACATTTTGATCATAATCTACTCCAATAACTTTATGGCCTATTGAGGCTAAACACCCAGCGGTTACTCCACCCAAGTGCCACAAGCCCATTACACAAATATTCATTAATTTCTAGCCTTTAAAACCCATTCATTATTTTTGAGAAAATCAAGCGTACTAATAATTCCTTCTCGAATATTTAGCTTTGGCCTCCAACCTAAAGATCTTATCTTTTTTGTTTCTAAAAAGATAAAAGGATTATCGCCAACCCAGCCTCTTTCCCCTCCAGAATATTTTATTTCTGGATCTAATTTTAAGTGTTCACAGATCCATTTTATAGAGTCATTAACTTCACAATAATCATTGAAACCAAGATTGAATATATTAATTTTTTCTTTTGAAAGTGTAAGAGAAAGAAATATTGCATCCATACAATCTTGAATATGCAGATAAGATTTTCTCTGTTTTCCATTTCCTAAAACAAAAAGTTCTGATGGATTCTTGCGCAATTGACCATAAAAGTCGAAGACATGACCATGAGTATATCTCTCACCTAAGATCGAAACAAATCTATAGATCCAACTTTGAAAATCATAACCCTCACAATAAGAAGAGATTAACCCTTCACATGCCAACTTAGATGCACCATATAGTGAGGTTTGTATTGGAAATGGTGCATTTTCTGGAGTAGGAATTAATGTAGATTCTCCATATATAGATCCTGTTGAAGTAAAAATAATCTTTTTAACTTCATTGCATCTCATTGCTTCTAATACATTAAAAGTTGCGATTGTATTTTGTTCAAGGTCTTTTCCAGGATTATTTAATCCAAAACGAACATCAGCATTTGCAGCTAAATGGAATACAGTTTCAATATTTTTAAAATATTTTTTTAAGCCTTCAATATTAAGCAAGTCTATTTCAATGAATTCAAAATGATTATTTTTTTTAGCTTCTTTAATAAAATTAAGCTGACCAGTAGAGAAATTATCTATTCCTATAACATCGTGACCATCCTTAAGTAATCGATCAACTAAATTACTACCTATGAATCCTGCGCATCCTGTTACTAAACACTTCATATAACTATATCTTGTTAAATTTCTGAACAACTACATTCAGTCTTATTCCAAAAGGTTTATATTGTGGCAAATATTTTCTTTCTATTTTCATAATATATTTCATAAAGATGTTCTTAGATGTTTTTTTAATATTCTCATCTACTACTGAATGATTTTTTTTCTTATAAAAAAATTTATTATATAATTTAAAGAGTGCAAAAAAAGGAAACACGAGAAATCCTAAGTGAGTAAAATTAATAATCCTAAAGCCAGCGTTATTTATCTTATTTTTCATATCCCTAGAGGAGTAACGTCTAAAATGATTTAACTCTAAATCATATGCATCATAAAGCCATGGTCCAGCAGGGACTTCGATAATCAAAATACCATTCGGCTTCAGAATTTCAAATGCTCTTATTAAGGCCAAGTTGTCATCCTTAATGTGTTCAAGCACATTTAGCATCACTAAAACATCAATACTATTTTTAGGGATAGGACATTGAAGTAAATCAAATTGGATCAATGGCACTCCCGGCATCGAATTAGCTAATTTTAAAAGGGGTTCTTTTACAACATCTGCTCCAATAACTAATGATTCTGGAAAACTATCTTTTAATTCTTTTAATAGAAAACCAGAAGAGCATCCTACCTCTAATATGACACTATCAGAATTTACTTTAAAATTTTTTATTTGATCAATCGCTTCTTCTCTTGAGGCGATATCAATCGGATGGTCGTCTCCAGCGGATGTTTCATGTAGAAGCGTTAGGTCTTCTGACCAACCTTCAAAGTTTTCACTATACTCTAAAAGAGGAATAGAATTACTACCTATCAAAAAATTATTACCATTCCAAATAGGCCTTTCTGAATCAGAATGTATAGGGGGCAAATCAAAAGGTAACTTTGTCTGCATTTTTAAAAATTTATCTTTTTGTCAATAATATACATAGGTCTTCTTTTTACCTCGTTATATATTCGGCCAATGTACTCTCCTAGCAAACCAAGTCCGAGCAATTGAATTCCAGAATAAAAACTAATTAAAAGAACAGTTGTGGAAAGTCCTGGTGTGAAATCAACAATCAAGAATTTTTGAATAATATAAAATACTCCTAAAACAAAACTTAAAAATGCAATAATAAAGCCTACGATACTCATTAAATGTAAAGGATTAGAGCTAAATCCAATTAATCCGTTAAAACCAATGCGTAAAGAACCTGTGAGTCTATTATATTTTCCTTTTCCTCTAAACCTTTCATCACGATTATATTCTACAGATGTTTGCTTGAATCCAACATATGCTACCAAACCTCTTAAAAATCCATGTGTCTCATTAAGACTGCGTAACTCTTCTATAACTTTTCTAGAAATAATTCTAAAATCACCTGTATTTTTTGGAATATTTATATCACTCAGCTTATTAATTAACCAATATCCAAATGAAGAGATAATTCTCTTTACAAGTGTTTCACCTTTTCGAGAGATCCTTTTAGCATAAACAACTTCGTAGCCTTCATTTATTTTATTATACAATTTTTCAATTAATTCCGGGGGGTCTTGAAGATCAACATCAATAATCACACATCTATTTCCTTCACATGTAAGAATTCCAGCCATTGTTGCTGCAGGTTGTCCAAATCTTCTTGAGAAGGTAATTAGCTTTATTTTGTTATTTCGTTCAATCTGATCTAAAATTACTTTTTCAGAATTATCACTTGATGGATCAAGTGAAAAAATAATCTCATGATCTATATTTAATTTTTTTAAAACAGCTTCTAATCTTTGAAGAAAAGGTTCAATATTTTTTTCTTCATTATAAACTGGAATAACAATTGATAATTTTTCTTTCATCGCTAATTACTTTTTCCTACAATCATAAAAAAAGGATTTATTTCTAATGGATTATTGAAATCAAACCCAATATCTTCAAGTTCACTCACAATACAATTACCTGCTTCTATATTATTTTGATAATTTTTTTTTGTATCATGTAAATCACTAAGATTCATCAAATATGGTATTTTTTTAGAATTGTTATTTTCTATATAACTTGTTACCAGAAAATCAGCATTTTCATAATTATATGGAAAATATGATACATTTTCATACCCAACCATAAAAGGCATAGACGTCTCATTGACTAAGACGAAAGAGTTCATTGGAACTTCTTTATGTATAATACTTATTAATCTTTGATATTCACCATTATTTTTAAATTGGTCCTTAAAGAATCTTTTTTCAATTTGGTTAGAATAATACCCCATGCTCTCAAACTTAAAATAAGTTTCGTTATTTGCATGGTCAAACTTAACAGATGAGTAAAATAAAATTGATAAAATAAAGTAAGAAAAAAAGATAATAGATATTAACTTCTGACTTATTTTTTTACTTATTAAAAATTTATTAAATTGAATTACTCCAAGCGCAAATGCAAAAACAATAAAAGGGAAGTATAGTGTATGGTAATGAGTAGCAAAATTTACTTTTTCTGCACCACCGAGATTTCCAAATACATTAGGTAGCAACATGATAAATGATATTAAGAAAATTCTAGGAGCAAAAATTAATGAAGGTAATAAAAGTGGAATTGCAAAAGAAATAAAATAAATACTCTTTCCTAACATTAAAGGGTTATTTATATGGTTAATTATATTTTGAGGAATTATATTGCTTTCGTAGTCAGTGTAACTTCCTGCTTCAGACATCCAAAAAAAAGCAATAGAAGCGAATAATAATATTTGAATAAATATTGCTGATATAATGTAGTATTTTTTTATTTTTTCAATTTCAAAAAAGTAAAAGAAAAGATATAAAAATAAAAATATAGAATTATAAATTAAAACTTTTTCTACAACAGAACCAGATAACACAAGTGCTGCAAGAAAAAATATAGGATTAAATTTTTTGGCTGTAGTTGCTAATATTAATAAAAATCCAAATAATAAATAAAGTCTGTCATAATAAAAGGTGCCTAAAATAGAGACAGACCAAGCAGGATTTGTTGTTATAACCAAACACGCTAAGAAACAAAGGAATATTTTCATGTTATTGTTAGAAAGGTAAGCATAAAAAAGGTAGAGGATGCCAAAAAAACTTAATAAATTGAAAAATTCTAGGGTAAATCTATAGTCACCAAAAATTTTTACAAATGGTGCAATTAGATAAACAATGAAATATGAATGGAAAGTCAAATGATTTAAGTTTTTATCTTTTAACTCTGTATTTTGAAATTCAAAATTGCATAAAAATTCAACTGTTCTTACATGTATAAAATCTATTTTCGTATGCTGAAGCAATGAAGGAAGGAAGTCATTGTAAGGAATAAAGTTATTATAAGTATTATAAAGAATTGATAAGTTTTGACCAAGATCTCCGGTTAAATTAATAAGTGAGTCAGATCTAACGTTAGATAGTATTAGCGTCATTATGAATAAAAAAGATAAGACTATATAAAGATGATATTTTGCCATATTTATTAAGGTATAATTCTTAAACTATTTCTTTTCTAAAATTATAAACATTTGAGAAGTTTTAGAAAAAGGAAGTCTTATAAAATCAAAAGCAGCAAAAATTGCGTTAAAAACAGGTGCTAAATTTGAATGAACAATAGGATTATTTTTATTAAAATTTATTAATTTTTTTTGAGCTAAAAGATTTAATAATGACCATGTCCAAAAAGGTGCTCCTTGAGTGTATCTCAAGCTAGTTAGCGAGAGATTAGTAGAATTAATTAATTTCTTAAATGACACATCATTAAATAGTATCCAATGCCTGGGGCAGTGCAATCCACCCCAATAAGTTTTATTAAATATGTAAAAATCTAGGCTATCAATATTTGGGGTCTTTATAAGAATCTTGCCACCAGGTTCTAAGTAATCTGATAATTTATTTAGGACTTTTAATGGATCAGAAATATGCTCAATAAGATTTAACATCAGTATTAAATTATATTTTTTAACACTATCAAATTCTTCAACAGTACTGTTAATAAAATCATATCCGTTTTTATGAGCGGTTTTTTTTGCTTTCACATCTATATCAACGATAGTTCCCTGTACTAATTCTTTTATAGCTAATGAAATATTTTTTAACATCCATCCAGTTCCGCCTCCAATATCCAATATTTTAATATCTTTATTATATGGGATCTCTCTAATTAATTTTTTGAACATTAATGATTCTAAATATCTTTTAATTTTTTGAACTACATCTTCTTTTTGCTCATCAAAAGAGTAATAGGTTTTTGGATAAATAATATTAAGCTCGTTTATAGGTGGTGGGTCTATACTAATAGCTTCACAATCTTTGCATTTAAAATAGCTGAATTCTTGATCAGTAGAGAAATATTCAAAATCCTTAGCTTTTAATAAAAATTCTAAATTCTTTGATTTACAAGCTAAGCAGGTCATCAATTAAACTAATTTAAGAAAGGCTTTCAAGTAAGTTGTTTTTCGATCAATAAATTCTTTTTTATAGTCATCTGGTAAGTTTTCTAAAAAAATTTTTTCAATTTTATCTAATAATGTATATGAAAATGAAGGTTCTAAATGATGAATAATATGACTACGAAAACCTGCGCCACCAAAAAAATGTGAAAATATTGATTTCTTAAAATGAATAGTAAATTCACCGTGGTCTTTATTAAAAAATTCTTCTTTGTCTTTATATTTAGGATCCCTATGTTCGATTATTTGTCTTAATGAAGCAAAAAAAGGATAAAAACAAACAAGTCCTGCTATCCATGTAATGGAATAAAATAAATCACCAATATTAAAAAAAACAATAACAACTATTAAATTTAAGAAAGCAGGATAGATGAAATATAAGTCTAAAGATTTAGCTTTGTTCTCATTAAGCTTCTTTGATCTTGAAAATAATACTTTAAATGGTCTATATAAAAACAATGTCTGAAGTAAAAATACTATAGATGGATAATTAAAGTAAGAATTTTCAGTATCATTTACTGTCCCATGAAATTTATGATGATCTAGGTGTATTTTTCTATAATTGCTTATGGATTGGAAAACAAATATACAAAGAAAAGTGTTGGCCAAAAAATCATTTATTTTTTTGTCAGGATGGAGATTATAATGAGCTGCCTCATGAACAAATAGAGAAAGATAAGATATAAAAAATCCATATAATAGCGATGATAGAACGAGTATTACTGATATGATCAAATTATTTTGAGAAAAAAATTCAAGTAAATAATTTGTAGAAATTGCGACAACAACGATTAATCCAAATCCCAAAAATATATCAAAAAAAAGAATGGTAAAGTTTGGCCTAAGTTCCCTTAGACTAGGAAGGATCTTTTTTCTGAATTCTTTTATATAATATTTCTCAAAATTCATGATTTCTATCTATATATACTTCAATAGCTTTATTTCTAACTATATATATTTAAATGGTCGGGGCGGCAAGATTCGAACTTGCGACCCTCTGGTCCCAAACCAGATGCGCTACCAGACTGCGCTACGCCCCGAAATGAACGTGAATGTATATAAAATCGCTAAATACTTCAATCTATTTAAAGAACTCAAGGAGTAATTTATTTACCTCATTTGGCTTTTCTTGCTGTACCCAATGACCAGCATTTTTAATTTTATGACTAGATACAAGATTTTCATAATAATCAGCATTTATGGGAGCCCATTTCCCTACTGGATCATCTTCTCCAGTTATAAAACAAGTTCTAGATGATATTTTATTTTGATGAGTATCTTTTGTAATTTCCCAATTCTTATCAATATTTCTGTACCAATTTATTGGACCACGCATTCCATTTTTTTTAAATTCATTTAAATAAAAATTAAAATCTGCTTCAGACATAAACTCTGGAATAGAATCAAATGATCCCAGGGAGTCAAGAAATGTCATACCTTTTTTAAATGGTTTTGGTTCAAAAGTTTGAGATAGCTTATGATCTGAAGTAGTAGAGCCATAAATAGATAGCAGTGATTTTCTCATGTCAAGCTCTAGCTCTTTTTCTACAACCCCTTCTTTTTGAAAATAAATCATATAAAAAAATATATCTTTAAATAAAAATTTCATTGTTTCTATTGGTGCACTTTGAGAGACTGTATGAGGAACGCTCATGCCACAAACCTTTTCTACTCTATCTTCATGATAAAGGCTTGTATTCCATACAACTGGTCCTCCCCAATCATGACCAATTAAATTAAATGACTCATATTTGAGATTGTCAGCAATAGCAATAATATCTGATGTAAGATTCATTACATTGTACTCACTAATTTCATGTGGTTTTGAAGAATTTCCATACCCACGCATATCAGGAACAGCAACCTTAAATCCATTACTAACAAAAAAATTAATTTGGTGTCTCCAAGAATACCAAGATTCTGGCCAACCATGAACCATGATAATTAAAGGGCCGTCACCATCACAATATGTATTCAAGTTAATGTCTTTATTTTTAACTTGAATAAATTTTTTCTCATCTATCATCATTTAAGAAGGATCCTTTTTTCCTCTATTGGTTAAAATTTTAAAAATTCCATCTGCATGAAAAATAATGCTTTCATTAATAAATAACTGACACTTCATAAACAGAATAGATTTTGTAGCTCTTGTTAATTCTGCGTAACCATAAACCCATGATCCCTTAACAGCAGGACCAACATAGTTTGCATTCAATTTTGCAGTTAAACATGGAAATTTATTCTTCTTCCAAGCAGTATATCCCATAATTCCATCTGCAAAAGAGACTAGAGTGCCACCATGAGCTATTCCAGCTTTATTGCAATTAATTTTATTCACTTCAAACCCTTTATAATAAACCCCATCTAATTCTAAATTATATATAAAACCATTATTTTTAGAAAAGGGTCCGGGATCACTGTCTAGTATGTAATTGTCTTTATTAGTTAAAATCTCATTTTTCATAATTTAAATTGTATTTGATAATACTGTATTATCACATATATAATTTATATACCACAGGGGAGCTTAAGCTGAGAGGTTTCAAAAGAAACGACCCTTAACCTGATCTAGATAATGCTAGCGGAGGAGATTCATGATCAAAAAATTCTTAACTATTTTTTTTCTATTAATCACAACAAATATATTTGCAAAAGAAACAATTATTGTTGGAACCTATGACTCTTTTGCTGCAGAGTGGGGACCAGGACCACAAATAGAAAAATTATTTGAAGAAAACTGCCAATGTGATCTTCAATATGTAACAACATCACAAGCGGGAACTTTACTTGGTAGTATATTTTTAAAAGATAAAGATATTATTTTAGGAGCAACTTATGATAATAAGAAATTCAATAATTTTCATAAATTCCAAGCTTATGACTATGGCTACTATGCTTTTATATATGATGAAAATTCCTTACAGAATCCTCCTAAAACATTTGAAGAATTAATCAATCGAAAAGATTTAAAAATTGTTGTTCAGGATCCACGAACTAGTCCTGTTGGAATGGGCCTTCTAAACTGGATGAGTAGAGTATTTAGTCAAAATATTAGTGAGGCTATTTATAAAATAAATAAACAAATAATTACCTATACTCCTGGGTGGAGTGAGGCTTATGGAATGTTTCTAGAAAAGAAAGCAGATTTGGTCTTAAGCTATAGCACTTCACCATATTATCATCAAGAATATGAAGATAATTACAATTACAAAGCTCTTATCTTTCCTGAAGGTCACGTAAAGGAAAATGAATACGCAATTATTTTGGAAGATGCAAATAAAAAAATAATTGCAGAAGAATTTTTATCCTTTCTTAATACTAAAGAAATTCAAGAAATTATCTCTCGAAGCAATATAATGTATCCTATTCTTGACACAGCAACTCCATCTAAAATGAAAAACCTTCCCAGGCCATCTGAAGCAGTGAATATATCAATTGGTGAAGATCTAATTTCTTTATGGTTAAATGCTACTACTCAATAATTTAAGATATTACTACTACTGGATAAGTCCTCTCATTGTATTTATTGTTCTCTGCATTCCTCTAACTAGTTTTTTTTACCTCTATGATTTTGACAGAGGATTTGAATTTTCAAACTACATTACTGCAATAACTTTCTTTAGTTTTTATCAATCAATACTATCTGCAATATTATCTATAATTATCGGAGTTGTATTCGCTTACTTATTATTTAAACATAATTATATTTATGGGTTAAAGCTGTTAATAAACTCTTTATCAATTTTATTTGTACTTCCAACAATTATAACAATTTTTGGCATTTTAACATTTTATGGAAATTTTTTCCAAATCTATGGCTTATTAGGAATTTTAATTGGTCATGTAACATTGAATATACCTTTGGTTGCAAGAATAATTTTTCAAACACTAAACGATATCAGTCCAAATGAAAGAATGTTAGCTGATCAAATGAATTTAAACTCTTGGGGGTCATTTATAGCTATCGAATGGCCAGTAATAAAAAAAAATATTCCAAGTTTATTTGTGCTGGTTTCCTTTATCTGCTTTGTAAGCTTCACACCTATTCTGATACTAGGCGGTGGGCCAAAATATTCAACGATTGAAGTTGCTATCTATCAATCAGTC
>MDTG01224918.1_pt1 | contig 18457 bp, 18 predicted proteins | sample 811421 | NCBI WGS metagenome assembly MDTG01 (sample SAMN05326645, study PRJNA326480) | marine metagenome | isolation source: seawater | place: Pacific Ocean: South East | collected 2011
GCGGCTTCCTCCGCTGCCCGCTTATCTGCGGCTGCCTCAGCGGCTGCGGCTTCCTCCGCTGCCCGCTTATCTGCGGCTGCCTCAGCGGCTGCGGCTTCCTCCGCTGAAGTCTTTTCATCAAATTCATTTTTTAAATTTTGAAAATTTTTTTTTAAAGCTTCAGTTATACCTTTTTGCTCTTCACAAAATGGTCTTAATTCCGCTTCAACATTATTATAGCAGATATCTCTGGAAGATTCAATATTTTCTACAATTTTATCCAGGGCTTCCATCTTAGTATTTAGTTTTTTAGATCTATGAGTACGATTTTCATATAAAATATTTTCAAAATATTCCTTAAAGTTATTATGGTGAGTTTGTAATTCTAGAAATATTTTAGGGCTCATTTCACAAATAGATTGTGTAGCATGATTTAGAGAAAATAGAATATTTCCCAAAGTTAACATATTAAAGCCTTGATCCCTGTATGCTTTAGCTTCATTTATTACAGAATCTAAGTCATCACCTCGTACTTCTCCTCCTCCTCCCCCAGTCATCAAATATATTAATTTTGATAAATTAGTATGTGAAATATCACTAAGTTTCAGTGTATTAATAATATAAAGAATTTTTTTCCATTCAGCATCTTCTACCATACTTATAAGAGCACTTAATCCACCATGGCCCTCTATGAATAATTGATATGCATCATTACAAGCGAAAGATATATCTTCTAAGAAAATTCCACATAAATGATCCAATACTTTTTCAGGATTCTCTACAGGTGAAATTGTAGTCAATTCACTTGTATTAAAATCATATAATACAGATGAATCTCCATATCCAAATCTTACTAAAAAATCCGCTTCGCCCCCCTTTTTAATTATCTTACCGGGAGTTCCATGTGGAATCATTTCATCATCCTCCGACCAATACACAATACTACCAGCGTTAAATTCTTTATTATAGCCCTCCGCTTGATATTTTAGTGAATCATATGCTTTTTTAAAATCTATTGCGTTTTTAATCATTGCTTGAACAATTTCAGTTCCCCTTGGTGTTATAGCATTTAGTAACCCAGTAAGAATATCCTCGCTTTTCTTTGAAAATTGATCCTCAGGTTTTTCTTCGTACTGAATTCCTTCTCCCTCTACACCCGGGTCGGTGGTGTCGGTAGATTTTTTTCTTATAAGAATTTTTTTACCCCCATCAAGCTGCGCCTTCACCCGCTTCAAGTCACTCTCGGCCTTATCAAACCACTTCTGCCAGTCTTCTTGCCCTTCTTTGTGAGCGTGTAATGTAGCATTTTCTTCCATCCTCTTGACTTTCTCTTCAAAAAAAATCACTGCTTCAGACCACCCTGAAGTAGATTTAGTATAAAATCTTTCATGATCTTCTTCGTGTTTTAAATAATCTTCATTTCCACTAGATATAAATCCAAGGGGCTCAACTCCATTAGGCAATTCTGGTGCTCTTGCTGTCATAGGAAGATGGTTATCCACGATTTCACTACATAATTCATACTGCTCATCTACTTCCTTCACAAGATTGTCATGTTCGCTAATAAATTTTTGTGCTTCTTTATATAATCTTTCAAAATCTGTAGAAATTCCTTCTATTAATTTATCACACATATCAATCCCACTAGTTATTTCTGGAGCTTTAATAGATAATACATCTTTACTAGTCAATTCTTCATAAAATTTTCTTAATATTTCATTCCCATGTTTTATATCAGTCATAATATGTTCATGATTAGGTAAATCGGGTAATTCAGCAACTCTACTTTCAAATGTTATAATAATATCTTCCATTGCTCCTCCAATTTGATTTTTCTTTTTTCTCTTAGATTTTGTTTTTTTCCTAAAATATTTTCTTCTCTTAGAATATTTTTTCTTAGAATATTTTTTCTTAGAATATTTTTTCTTAGAATATTTTCTCTTAGAATATTTTCTCTTAGAATATTTTCTCTTAGAATATTTTCTCTTTGAGAAAGATTTTTTTTTATAATCTCTATCGATTATATTAACATCTAAATTCATATATATATATATTATTATATAATAATTTCAATAACATTATATAAATCGGGTAAATATAATTTCATAAATATAAAAATTATCCAAAATACACTGATAAAGAATAAATATAAATATAAATATATATTCATCATAATTTATTTTTTAACTTTAGTTATAATCAAATTTGTATTATTTTGATGTTTTTTAAAATGAGTTTTACAATATTTTTCACCTAATAAACAATTTTTACCACATTCATCTCCTTTATTTTTACCTCTTTCAAGAATATGTTTACATTTAATAGATTTAGTTTTAATACATTTATTAAGATAGGATAGTTCTGAATATTGTCCTGTATGAACTCCATAAACTGCTTTTTTTAATCCATTTACAATAGGTAAATATTCAACGGGGGTTCTACAATAGGGACAATTATTTTTAGAATTATTTACTGTATATGGCTTTTTAGAAAATGTTTTCAATAAACATTCATAATGAAATATATGATTGCATGACATTTTATATGAATATTTATCAGTTAAAGGTAATCCACAAATCCCACAATCTTCATCCATCTGTTAACTATTAATTATTTATTTAAATAAATATTTAAGTAATTATAATGAATTACTATGATTTTAAATTATAATATAGATTTATCAAAATATCAGTTAATATTATGTAATCCTTTAAAATATTCAGATAATTTTACATTTATACCAATTAAGATATATAATAATGGATTATATAAATGTATTTTTCAAACTCCATTATTATTTACACCCTTTGGAATACAAAAAACCCAAAATAATAAGAATATAATAGATTTATCATTTCATAATAAAAAGAATGATAAATCATTATGTATCTTTTTAAATAAATTAAAAAGTATTTATAAAACAATTCATAAAATTATTGATAAAAAGTTTCATAAAAAATATGAAATTAATTCATTTATAAAAGAAACTGAATTTGAAGAATGTATTCGTTTTAAAGTAAGTTCATCAATGTTAATTTATGATGAATATAAAAATAATTTAAATGAAATAAATAAATTTACATATGGAAATTTTATAATATATTTAGATGGTTTATGGTTAAATAATAATAGTATTTGGTTTCAATGGTATTTATTACAGGCAAAAATAAAAATCCCATTACATTTAAAAGAATATTCATTTATCGATGAAATTGAAAAGAAAGAAGATAATAAATATGATAAAATGATAAAAATGGGTGTTCCAAAACAAGCAGTAGAAAGACAAAAATTATTAGATGGTTTTATTCCAAAAAAATCCAAAATTTCTAATATACCTCCTCCGCCACCATTAATGATTAGCAATTCATCAAAGGAAATACCTAAAATAACAGCAAATGATTTAAAATCGGTTGTATTAAAAAAAGGTAAAACTATTCATAAAAAAAAAAATAATAATAAAGACAATCAATTTGAACCTCCAACATTAGAAGAATTACAAAGTACATTATCAAAATTAAAATCAATAAAATAAATTATTTAACATTTATTAAGATTATCTTTAATATTTTTTTTATTTATTTTCTTTTTTCTATATAATTTAAGTTCATTATCACTAGTAATATATTTATTTTCATTATTATAAAATAAATTATTGATAGGTATAATAGGTGGCAAATAACCATCATATGATGAATTATTATTATTATTAATATATTCTTCTCGTGTTAAATCTCCACCAAATAATTTAAGTCTTAATTTATTAGGAGGTATAATTATATTTTTTTTATTATTAGTATTAATATTATAATAAAAATTTAATAAATTATATTTTTCCCATATTTCTATATCATTAAAATTATCAAAAATATATCTACCAGCACATTCATAACTACAAAAATTACCATTTGTATAAAAAATTTTATTTATATATTTAACTGGATAACTTATAATATCTGTATTTATATCATGACAACAATTCCAACATTTTTTATTATCATCTTTTAAATTAATATTTTCATTTATATTTGTATTATCTGTTAAAAAACATATATCATTATTTGTTTCTAAACTTTTAACATTAGATATATTATTTTCATTTACATCTATATTTTTAGGATGTTTAATACATGCAATTAAATTATCTTTATTATTATTATCAAAAACAGGATTTTCATTTAATACAATATTACTTTTTGGTTTTCTTCCTCTCTTTTTTTTCTCCATAATTATTAGAATAATAATAATCTTTTAAATATAAGTTTAAATAATATTAATATTATAATTAATGAATAATAATGACGACCGAAGTACAATTAAGTTTCTTAAATTTAAATACATTCTTCTTAATAGGTTTAATAATATTAATAGGTGGATATTTATATTATGAAATTCATAAAATGAAACAAATTTTAAATGATTATGATTATCAATTATATCAAATTAAATCTATTTTAGATAATAATAAAGAATCATCGCGAGACACTGAAGAATTAGATCATATTATAAAAGATGATAATGATATTATAAATGATGATATTATAAATGATGATATTATAAAAGATGATATTACAAAAGATGATGATATAGATGATGTAGATGATGTATGGAATGAAATAAATGATTTAATGGAAAATAATGAAAATAAAGATAATAATGATTTAGATACATTAAATGTTTCAGAAAATGGTTCATCTAAACAAGAAAATATAGAAGATTTATTAGATGATAATCATGTTCCAGATTATATGACAATGACAGTATCACAATTAAAAAATATATTAATTGATATGAAATTACCTGTTTCTGGAAATAAAACAAAATTAATTGAAAGAATAAATAATAATAAATAAATTTTTTTCTAAAAGAATATAAATATGAGTAAAGTAACGGATAATGTTGAATTAGATTTTCCAGCAAGAATGTCTGATGGTAGGATGTTTACTGATTATGGTCAAAATTGTTTATTAAATAATAAACAAGCAAAAGGTATGGGTAGTTGGGAATATAGATTATTTTTAACTCATAATGCTGAAAAAATAAGAAAAGAATTCATTCAAAAACAAGAATCATTAACTGCATGCACTAAATGTAGCGATAATACAGTTTTACCTGTACAAACTACATATAATTGTACTCCTGAAGGATGTAATTATCAAATGAATGATCCTACTGGTTTAGGAAGACAAACTAAATATTAAATAAAATTCTATAAAAAATAGAAAATAATATATCCATACATAGTAATAATAAAGCAAGATTTAATTTATTATTATATAAATAATAACCAGATAATGAATACAAAGAAGCATGAATATATCTAGTATCATGCCAAAATACTTTTGATATTTGTTTTTCATTATTTGATCCATAATATCCTTGATAAGTAAATCCTATACCAATACCTATTAATAATATAGGTATTATATTTTTATATTTATTATTATTTATATAAAATATATAAATAAGATATATCATAATTAATCGAACTAATAAACATAAAAACCATAATGGATTAATATTCATATATAAAATATAATATATAATTTATCTTTTTCAATGATTATAAAAAATTAAATTATAATTTACTCATTAATTTATTTTTATAATCAATACCAATATTTAATGAAACTAATTCATAATTATTTTGTTTTTTATTTAAAATATCATAACATTGTGATATCATATTATTCATAATATCTTTTGCTGGTAATATTTCATGAATTGCTCCCGCACATTGACCCATCAATAATGGATTCATACGATCCATTTTTTCATCAAATGATAATTTAGTTTTATTTTTATCATCAATATCATTTTGCCATAAAGCAGGTAATATTCCTTTATCTGTTAAGTTTTTTATTTCTTGTTTTCGGTTTTCTTCCCAATTCATTACATATTCATTTTTTTTTATTCTCATAGGTCTTCCAGTAAAAATGATTGTTTTTATTGTACCATCATAATTACAATCTAATACACCATTTTTATGTCTTTTTGTAGCCCCTGCTTCTTTAGATGCAACAAAACGAGTACCAACCCATACAGCAGAAGCTCCTAATGTAAGTGCCATTGCAAGACCACGACCATCAAATATACCACCTGCAGCAACTACATTTATTAATTCCCCAGTTAAAGATGATTTATAATTATTTTCTTTGATTGTATCACAAACTTTAGGAATCAATACAGATGTAGGAATTTCTCCCGTATGTCCTCCACCCTCTCCACCTTGAGCACATATTATATCAACACCTACATCAACTGCTTTCTTAACATGTTTCGGAGCACCAATCATATTCATCACTGGAATACCAACAGAATGTAATTTATCACATACTTCTTTAGGGGGTACTCCTACCGCAGATACAAAAATTGATGCTCCCTCTTCAATAATAACATCAATTAATTCATATAATGTTCCTCCTGTATAATCTTTATTTGTTTTTCTTGCATTCCCACCAACCTGTGGTAATAAAAGATCTACACCCCATGGTAATTTTTCATCAATTAAATCATTCTTTAAAGTCTTACATTGTTTTCTTAACATTTCAGGAGTATAACCAAGACCGCCTATGACTCCTAATCCACCATTATTCGAAACAGCAGCCGCTAATTCAGGTCCCGCAGCAACATTCATTCCCGCAAGAAATATTGGTTTTTCAATATTAAATAAATCTGTTATCGGGGTTTTAATATACATATTTTAATAAAAATAGTCAATTTATATTTAAATATCTTAAAAAATAATAATTATTTCATATTTAATTAATATTTATTGTTTCCAATGATTATTACAATCTAAACAAGTAATAAATTGTGTCATAGGTTCATCAGCACTTCTAGTTTGAACTTCATAATAAGAACATGATCTACCCCCACATCTACGACATTTAAATAAATCAGTCATTGCTTGAGGTTTTAATTCATATTTAAGTTTATCTTTTTTAATATTTTCTTCTATAAGATCTTTCCAATTTTCAGGAAAGATATCATAATTTGATATTTCTCCTATTTTTGAAATATCTATTTCTTTATTTAAAATTTTATCTTTGAAATTTTTATTTTTTAAATAACACTCTGTATCAATATTTGTATATATAGATCTAATTTTTGATATATATAATAATTTAAAATGTTTATTAGACCATTTTCTTTTAATATTATTTTTAGTTGAATATTTAATTGTTTCATTATATATTGATTTTTCTATTGTACGACTAATATTAATATTATTTAATATTTTATCAAGTAATAATACATATTTTTCTCTATTTTTATCATTAATATTATTATTTTTATTCATTAAATTTAATAGTTTATTATAAAGTTATTTATTTAAATAAATCAAATTTTTAATATTCATTATCATCATATTCTAAATCTTCGCTATCATTAGATGATAATTCATATTCTTCATCAGTTATTTCATTAATAATTTCTTCATCTTCATCGGTATTATATGATATATTATCAATATCATCACTATCATCGCAATCATCAAATCCTCCAAATATGAAATTATAAAAAACACCATAATCTGATACATTAAAATTAATTATATTATCATCTTTATCATAACAAATCATAAAAATATCACCAAATAATAATTGTGTTGATGAATCTTCATCTAAAAAAACACTTTCACCATAAGGAGGTAAATCATGTTTATTCTCAAATCCAGCTTCACCATCATACCATCCATAACATACTATAATATTTTCTTCATATTTCCATGAATATAATTTTTTTATATCATCATTACCTTGACTTTTCGATGAATTCACTAAAAATCCAGATAAATTTTTAATTTTATTTTTTTTTAAAAATAATTCATCCATTTTACCATCTTTATAAATATGTATACAATTCATTAATTATTTATTTAAAAATAAAAACTTTAAATATATATTATATTAATAATATGGGTTTTAAAGAAGATAATAGTTTTGAAAAAAGAAAAAATGAATCAAAATACATTATGACTAAATATAAATCAAGAATACCAATTATTGTTGAAAAAAATAATAATTGTCAAATGAATGAAATAGATAAAAATAAATATTTAGTTCCTAGTGATTTAAAAATGAATCAATTTATGTTTATAGTAAGAAAACGATTAGATTTAAAGCCACATGAAACTATATTTTTATTAGTTAATAATGAATTATGTACAAGTAGTATGGCATTTTATGAAATATATGAAAAACATGCCGATGAAGATGGATTTTTATATATAGTTTACACTTCTGAAAATACTTTTGGATAAATAAAATATTTTTATAATATATATTAATGAATAATCTAATTTTATTTATATTATTTGTAGTTGTTGCATTATATTTTTTAATGATTAATACACAATTACCCGCACAAGGTGATATACAAGATGAAAATTATGTCAGTAAACAAAACTTAATTGATAAATTTCCTTATCCTCAAATAAGTAGAGCATTTAAAAGATTAAGTAAAGGAGATATAGTTTCACCCATTAATGATTTATCAAATGTATTGCCTAATGGTGAAAATACATTAAATATTAAAAGAGAAAATAATAGTTTAATATTTAATCAAAGGGAATATTTACCAGATTATTATAGAAAAGATAGATTAAGTGAAAATCCTGATAAAACCGAAGAATACAGAGAATTTAATTTAAATGAAGAAAATGATACTTCATGGAGCGATACAAATGTATCAGAACATCCTAAATTTTATAATTCAGATATTCAAAACGAATTAACTAATATTGGTTCTTTCTTTGATGAAAATAATCAATACAATGATAAAACATCTCCTAATACTGAATCATTAACAACTGATTCATGCTATACTAATAAAAATGGAGAAAAATTCTGTCAAAATAATACTAGATTACAATTAATACCACCAAAACTTATTACTGATGTAAAATCATGTACTCTTTTAAATAATATAGGAGATTACAAAGGTAAATACAATGAAATTGATAACAATGATGAAAAAACAATGAATGGTGGTAATTTTTATAATAATGTAAGTGGTAGCAGTAATTCTATGAATTGGTGGTCCAATCCAATTGGAATACAATCAGGTGAATGTTCAGTGTAAATATTTACATCTCATATTTAACGGAATATTATATTTTTTACACCAATTTATACCTTTATCTATTTGATTTTTATCTGGTCTTGTTGATATTTCTTTCATTTTTATTATATCTATACCCTTTTTAATATAATCTATTTGATTTTTACAATAATATTTATTATATTCATAAATATTATTTAAGAATGATTTTGTTATTATACTGTTTAATTTATTATCATTAAATGATAAACATAATTCATTTATTATTTCTTTATTATAACCCTTATATCCTTTACATATAATATATTTTTCTGAATTAGATAATCTACTTATACTTGGCTTATAAAATGATACAGATTCATATAAAATATTTAATTTATAAATCAATATTATTGTTTCTTTTTTAAAGATATCAAAAATTTTACATAAAAAATTACCTCCCTTTTTTTGTATATTTAAAGCAACAAATATTTCTGAATATATTAATTTTATAGAATTTTCTTCTTGTTTTGAATAATCTATAGAATAATCTATACCACCATCAGCTGTTACTAAATCTATAGTATTTTTACCAATTTTATTTATCATTGATAAAACATTATTAAAATCATATAAATCACCATCTCTATTTTTTCCAAATACAAAATTTATTTTAGGATTTTTTTTTAATAAACTATTCCATTTAGGAACTTTATTATTTTTAGATAATAAAGTTATCCCATATAATATATCAACATCTTTATCAAATAAATTAAATATTGACTGAACAAATCCACCAGGCGCTTCTGCTAAACATGCTATTTTATTTTTTTTATTATTTTCTATTAAATTAAATTCATAATACATTTCAGTGAATTTAAAATATGAACGACTAAATGGTGATACTTTTGATATATTATTATAATAATTTGATGATGTATATACATATTCATAATCATGAATCTGTTTTTTAACTATTTCCCATTCCTTAAGATAATCATCAATCAATGATTTTGTATTATTTAATTCATCGCTTAAAGATGATAAAATATCATCGATATATAAATATTCATTTTTTTCTGTATTTTCTTTTATTACAAATTTCATGAATATACTTCAAAAATAATGTTTAAATTAAAAATATAATTATTATTCTATACATTTAGATATTTACTAAGTTCAACTAAAGTATTATCAGGATTTGCCCCCGATACATTATAACCTAGAATTTCATTTGCATTAGATAAAATATCCCCTGTTTCTGCTTTGACAATATCTTCTCCTTCATAATATTCTTTATTTAGATGATTTGCTATTTTTATCTTTAAATCTTCTAAATCTACTCGCGCAGTACTCCTTTTATCCCTAGCTCTTTGTAGGCCAAGATCTTTTTCACTAATCACTCGCTGTGGTCTTTGACTCGCTCTTTGTTTTTGTAACGTAGGGACAGCGCTTCTAACTGCCGCCTGAACTGCCATGGCTTCAGTGCGATCGGGGGAAAATGTATAACCTTCTGGTGCTTCAGTAAATGTAGCAGGAGTCGCAAGCGTTTCAGTACCACTCATTAATGAAATAATAATATCTTCTAATGCGCTTCTATGGTTTGAATTATTTTTATCATAGGTTCCACCAACTTTTAATCTACCTAAGTCGATTAGTACTTTTATTTTATCTGGATTTTCATTCTCCATAATTACTCTAATTTTTGCTGCTACAGTTTTGTGTGTTTTAGAAAAAACATCACGGGGGGTATTTGGTTTTCTACTAGCCGGTAAACTATGTGCTACTTGCGTCACCAGTCTTAGATAGTTATCTGTAACTAATTTACTTACCGCAAATAATCTCATACGTTCATCATTTTCTTTTTTTCCCATTTCTCTTCTCTTCTTCATTTCAGCATTTAATTGTTTACTCCTTTCTTCCAGATTTCTTCTAAATTCGTCTACAGATTTTTCCACATTAGCTCTATTTATCTCTCTCTCTTCATCGCGTCGTGTGTGCTCAGTATCAACAGCTTGCAGGTGTTTTTTGACAGAGGGGTCCTCCATTGATTCGTTAAAGCGCGTTCCCGTGCCCATCGCTTTGGCTTTGACCGCAGCTATTTCTGCAGCAAGCGCCGGATTTGATTCCCCGTGTTTTACTTCATGGAGATATGGATCGGCATATGGACCAGATCTCCACGGAGCTCTCGTGGCCATCGGGGCCCTTATGGGAGTCGGTGGGTGCTGCGACGGTGAAGAGATACCAGGATTATGAGGTCCAACATAATATTCATCCATTTCATCTCCCAATTTTGCTGGATCATCTATTTCTACATATTTAGATGCATGCTGGGGAAACTCTTCGATTAATGTTTCATAATCATTAGAACTTATATCTTCGGGGACACCATCAGTTTTGGCAGTTGGACAGTGCCACCAATTACCCACACTGAGAATTACACCCTCATGAATATCGGAAGTCGCCTTATAAAAGTCGTTACGTGATTGTTTTAGCATACCACCTCTCTGTTTCTTATATCTCTTTTTACTATATCTCTTTTTACTATATCTCTTTTTACTGTATCTCTTTTTACTGTATCTCTTTTTACTATATATTTTTTTACTAACTCTTTTTTTACTGTATCTACCTTTACCACTTCTCCCAGATTTACTTTTAAATCTTTTTACCATTTATAATAATAATAATTTAGATTTTTTTATATTTTTTTAAAGATAAACCAATTATTTAATTCACTTAATTCTTTTAATAATTTATTTTCAGGTTTTATTAATCCAAATGATTGTGAAAAATATTGTTTTAATGATAAATCTTTTGAATATAATTTATCTAAATCATTTATAATCATTTCAAATCCACCAAAACCATCAGTATATTGATATGATTTATTATCTAATAATCCTTTATAATCTTTATTAAAAGTTGGTGTATCTAATACTAAATCATATTCTTTCATAATATTAATAAACATCTCAAAATTTACAAGATATTCAGGAAATTCTTTACCAATACTACTCATATAAACATTTATTTCATTACCAAATAGTTTTTCTATTTCATCTTTTTTATATGTAAAATCATCTATTTCATAATTTTTACGAATCGAATATACTTTATTACCAAAATCATCTATCATTTCTAAATAACCATTTTCTAAATCTTTTAGTTTATTAAATACTTTCATACCATCATAACATGTTCCAATAAAATGACCACCCTTTTTAAGATTGTCTGATATATTTTTAATATATGTTCTTAAGGTATTTTCATCTTTGAAATAATAATGAATTGTAAATTGTGAAGATATTAAATCAAATCCTTTTTTACATAATCCTTTATATTTTGCTGTTAATGGTCTTAATTCTTTGGGTAATGATTTTTGTCTATCATATAAAATATCTATTAATAAACGATTTCTATCTTTATGATCACCAACACATCCTGTACCATCCATTATAGACATACTTGTATCATATTGCATAAATATTGCTTTAGGTGTATCATTTTTTAAATAATATCTTTTTGCTGCTTTATTAACATCAGGTGAAATATCTAATCCCATTAAGAAAGATATATTACTAGTATCATTTCTTAAATATTTACCAATATCACCCCCTCTTCCAATAGAAGTATCTAATACAGATTTAGGTTTAGTATTAATTGATAAAACCGAATTAATAAGTTTATCTTTAAGATAATTATGAAATTCTCTTAATATATTATCACTTTCTAATTCATTTGTATAATCCATATAATATTGATGTTCTTTTTCAATATCACCTGATTGTATTTTACTATCAATAATTGCTTGTTTATAATCTTCTTTTCCTTTAATCATATCTTCAGTTACAGGATATTTTATTGTTTTCCATACATTATCAGCTGTATCACTATTATTAGGTCTTATTTTATCATCACGTATTCTTAAAGGAACCCATTGATAACCAAAAGGATTATTTGGTTCATATCTCATTTCATAAATAAATCCATCTTGAACTTGTGTTTTATCTTTTAAACATATTAATTTATTTTTAGTTAATGGTATATTACAAATATGAATACTATCTTTTTCACATGGGGGATTAAATAATATTTCATTTTTCTTACGATTATCATTTCCCATTACTTTCCATGTAAAATCTGTAATTGTATCTTTATTAATATCATAACCAACATATAAATGTACTTGTTGACATTTTATTGTTTTTTTATCTTTTTTAAATGAAGTAATTTTATCTATCTTTTTTCCTTTAATTTCTTCTTTTACAAATTTTATTTTAAAATCTATAGTATTTTCTTCAGGAGGTTTCCATTTATAATTTTCATTCCAAGTTCCATTAATAGAATCTTTAACAAAACTATCACTTGATGATGTTACCGAATAATACATTGGTAAATAAATTAAACCATCAATATTATATTCATAAGCATCTTTTTTATCAAGATCTAATATTTTTTTACTTACTTTACAAATACCTTTTTCATTTGTATACAAGGTTGGATTCTTTTTATCCTTTTTTAATGATTTGGGTCCTTCATAATATTTCTTAAAATTAATACGAATAATATCTTTACTATCAATTTTTTTCATATCTTTTGTCCATAAATATGAATAAACACCATCTCTTAATGATGATATTTCTGAGTTAACTATTTCGACTTTTTGTTTAAAATCAGCTAAAATAATAGATCTACATATATCACTTTTCTTTTTACCAATCCATGGTAATGTATGAGGATGATTAGGATATTCACCATTTTCTGAATAATAGATATCAAAAATCATAAATAATTCTATAGGTTTATCATTTCTATCTTTTTGAATATATTCACCATCTAAAACACATGATCCAAATATAGTATTATTAGATACTCTAGAACCTGTATATATAATTTCTTTTTTTTGTGTAATTAACCAACATTCACCTGTTTTATCTATAAATAATTGAGCACGAATACCATCAGCTTTTTCAGTAACAACATATCCTTGTAAAATATTATGAGGATTTTCAACATTTAATCCATCTAAACTCATCGATACAGGATTCGGTCCTACAAAATTAACTTTATCTGTATTTTGTTCTGTTAATGTTTTATATTCTTCTAATATTTTTTCACATTTTCGTTTACTAACAATTAAATTTTTACCTTTAATTACAGTTAATAATCTAGTTATAATTTCATTTAATTTTAAATTAACAACATCTATAAATCTATTATCTTTATCAAGAGTATTACCTCCTTTAGGAGCCCATGATGGTAATGCTCCTGCAGTTTGAAATACATTATTTTCTTGTCTTAATCCTGTAATATAATCAAAAGGAACATTTACTTTATTATCAAAATCATCTTCATATTTTCCATATGAAGAATATTCTGTAGTTTTTTCTTGTGTTTCTTTTACTTTTTCTATTTCTTCTATTGTAAAAGGAGGTTGTATTACATATTTTACATAATTTGCATTTTCAGGAGCATTATCATAGGTATCAGTATAATTTTCTAATACACCATCAAATAATAATTTTTTATTATTTTTAACAATTGTTAAAAAGATCCAATTACCTCTATCTTGCCAATAATTTAACCAAATATTATCTATAGGATTACCTTTTAATCCTGCTGCTTTTGCCCAATTTGTATTCATAGTATTTTTAGGTTCTTCAATAATATCTACATCTGGAGTATAATCATAAGATTCATAAGGTTCATAATCATTTAAAAATTCATAACTAGAATCATTTTCAGCATAAATATTTTCATTTGGATCAAATGAAACTTCTGGATCAAATGAAATACCTGGTTTATATGATGTTAATTCTAATTGTTTTTGATAATCTTCCTCTGATAAAGTATCTTTATCCCATTCAGAATATACCTTTTTAGAAAATTCTTCAACTGGATATTTAAAATCAATCTTATTATATCCTATATATTCTATTTCTAATTCATATATTTCTTTTGCCATTAAAATACCCGAATCAACTAAATTTTTATATAAATTATATGTTTTTCTTTTAGGATTATATGTATTACTTTTAACTGCTGTTAAATCAATTCTGTATAAATTATCATTTGTAATAAATGAATATCTTTTCTTATAACGATAATATTTTAAACCATCCTTTAAATTATCTTTAAATTTAATAACTTGTTCATCACTTTCATCTAAAATTATTTCTTTTTTAAGATTAATACGAAAATCAAAATCTGTATTTTTTATTTGACCATATTTAATTGATGGATTTTTACTATCTTTATTTGATTCTTTCTTAATAAAGACTAAATTTGGTATATCTACAACTGAATTAGTTTTACAATATTTCTTTATATTTTGAACACCACTAATTGTACATCTTATATTATCAAAATTAACTTTATCAACACGAACTTGTTGTAATTTTATATCTAAATTATTAGTTTCACCTTCTAATTCATAATTTTGCTTTAAAAAGTTTAAAACTTTTAAAAATTCTATCTTTTTTAATGTATTTCTTGGATGAGAACCATAGATCAATTCTAATTCATATTCATTTGATAATAATGATCTTTTCATATAATCTTTAATTGTTTCATATGGACCACCTTTATGATTATTCTCAAATATATTCATATCTATATATATATATAAATTACTTTATTATTTAAATAAAGTAATCAAATTTACAAAGACAAAAAAAATAATAATTTAATAATTTAATAATTTAATGATTTAATTTATATAAATTGATTTCTTCATATAAATCTTTCTTTATTTTATTTTTAGTACCATTTTTTAATGATATTTTATATTCATTTGCCATTTTTTTTAATTCATCCATTTTGTAAGAACCGATTGGATTTAATGGCATTTTATAAATATTTAGTAATGATTTATTTATATCATCTTTTAATGGTATAAGACTAAATAATTTATTAATATCATCATATTCAGTGATATCACTAGATTCACTAATAGTTATTTTATGATTATTATAAGTTAAATACATAATAGGATAATTTTTAATACAGGTTTTATATAATTTATTTTCATATGCTATGACAAAATGTTTTTTGTAATAATCATTTAAATAATAGATAGATGAAATCAAATCATATTTATTTTGTAATGAATACTGAATGACTGATTTTTTAATATAACGATTATTAAAATTATAATTATCATATTTTTGAGAATTTTCATCTATTTCAGAACACAATTCAATAATTAATTTTTTCATATATATTTCTTTTTCATTATGGGGTAATGTTAAATATAATGGATCAAATTCAGATATGATACAATTTTTAAAACTATTATAACTATTATCATTTTGTTGAATATTTAATGAATTTGATGAATTTGATGAATTTGATGAATTTTGTATATAAATTGATTCATTAATTTTATCTGTAAAATTACAATCTGTATTTAAATCTTTTAATAAATCGAAAATCATTTTATATTTAATACAAAAAATAATTTTAAATCAAATTTTAAATAAAAGATAATATCTTAATATCAAGTTTATTTAATTTAGCATTTTTATATTCTTTTTTTATTATTTTTTTATTTATTTTTTCACAAATATTATTTTCAAATAATTCTAAATCATTTGAAATAAACAAATCTTTATTTATTTCATTTTTATTAACTATTTCATATAAATTATTAATATCATTTTCACTTATAATTGATAAATTAATAATTAATCCATTTTTATTTAATGAATGTTTTAATTTATTATTTAATATATATTCATATATGATATTATTTTTTGATTCAGTTAATTTTTTAAGATTATTATAAATATATTTACGTTTATTATCAATACTCATCATATTATTATTCTTATATAATTAATTATTTATTCTACCGACAACTTGAATTTGCTTTGATCTATATTTTATTCGTTTTTGTACTACTTCTATATCTAATTTTTGATTTACTGAATAAGATTCTATATCATTATTAATATATTCTTTTGGAATAATAAATAATACAGGACTATCATTTACATTATTTAATGAATCATCTTTCATATTCATATATGAAATAATACCCATTTTTGTAATACTATCAATTATTGTACTATATATTTCACCTGGACATGGTGAAATTAATTTCATTTTAATAGTAATATCATATTCTATTTTGCTTTGATTATTATGAATTGTTGTTTTACCAATAGATCTTTTAATTATTGATACTGAATCTTTAATTACATAACCATTTTTACTACATATATTTTCAAATTCATTTTTTATTTTAAATTTTATTAATCCATCAATGTTTTTAGTTTTATATACATCCCTTGAGTCAATTTGAATAGATGTTGTTATTAATTGTTCTTTTTCATATGAATCACTCATTTATAATAAATATATTTTTTAAAATATTTTTAAATATCAAATTTTTATTGATATATAATTAATAATATTTCATAAATATTAAATCATTTTGTAAAAAGTTTTTATTCATTCGTAAACATAATTCAATAAAAAATACATAATATTTTTTAGTATTTGATTTTATTAATTTATCTTTATCAATAGGTTTCATTTTATCTAAAAAGATAGATAATTCATCATTAATAAACTGAACAGGTCTATCACCAGTCCAAGCACCGGTTGATTGATCTTGAACAATTAATCCAGGACCAGGTGGATAAACATAATTTTTTCTTAATTTATCAGTTTTTTTAATAACTTTTAATACTATTCCTTTATGATTATTATTAAATGGATCTGTTAATTTTATTCTATCAGAATAAGTTGTAAATCCCCATGATTCATTAAATTGAAATATTTTATTATTTTGATTTTTTTTAATCATTCGAACAATATCAATTTCATCAACTTTATTATATATTTCTATTTCTCTATTATTATAATAATAAAATATTGGTGTTTTATTCATATTATGAAATAAAAATATACCCGTACATTTTTCACGATTAGCATCTTTAAATTTATCAAAATATTTAAATTCATTATCATAATAAATAAATAATCTTTCACAGATTAAAACTAATATATCCATAAATTCCATTTCTTCATATGATTCGCCTTCTTTTAAATATAATAATACAGTATAACAAACTATTAATTTATCTTCAAATGATAATCTATCAAATGCATAAGAAATTTTAATAAAATTAATATTATTTAAATCTAAATAATCTAAAATAACATTTTCATAATCAAAAAATTTAAATTCTTTTAATTTCTTATAAGTATTTAAAATAACTTCTTCATTAAAAGATTGTTTTTCTGTAATGATTTCACTTTTTCTTTTTATTTTAGGATCAATAATATAATCTATTTTTTTAATATTACCTTTATTTAATCTATAATAAATTGGTAATAATTTATCTTCATTAAAATAAGGTTGAAAACTATAATAATTATCATTATAATTTAGATAACCTTGATCACCATTTTGATTATGTAATGTATA
>MDTG01176367.1_pt1 | contig 18455 bp, 16 predicted proteins | sample 811421 | NCBI WGS metagenome assembly MDTG01 (sample SAMN05326645, study PRJNA326480) | marine metagenome | isolation source: seawater | place: Pacific Ocean: South East | collected 2011
TCACGAGGCGGCTCGGCGAGCGGCGCCGGCCGGGGCTCGCGGCCTTCTCCCCCCTTTCCTTGGGGAGGGGGGGGAGGGGGCCCTCGGAGATCGCCAAGGTCTTCGAGGGACTTTGCTAGATTCGGTCGCCGAGGCTGGCGAAGCGCTCGCCGCGGGCCTCGACGGCCAGGGCGTCGACGAAGCCGAGGAGGCGGTCGAGGCGGGGGAGTCCGCCCTCGTCTCGGAGGATCGCGCGGGCGACGACGCCCGAGCGGGGGTCCCAGGCGAGGGTGTAGTGCCGCTCGTGGTTGAGCTCGTTGAGCTCGTCGATCAGAGACTCGATCGAGGTCGCGTGGCCTCCTTGACGCACCTCGAGGAGCTCCTCGGTCGGGACGTCCCAGGCGCGGACGCGGAGCCAGGCGCGGACCTCGCCGCCGACGTAGGAGAGCTCGATCGACTGGTCCCCTACGAGCGCGCTGAGGCGGTTCTCCTCGAGGCGCTCGACGTCGACCTTCGCTCCCTCGAGCAGCTCCTCGAGCTCGAGGGCGCCCGTCGCCTCGGCGGGCTCGGGAGCCGGGGCTGGAATCGTCTCGTACCAGGGCGCGCCCTTTTGGACCTGGCGCAGGGCACGGAAGGGGTATTCCCAATCCGAGACGAAGCGCTCGACCTCGGCGCGGAAGCTGGCGGGAGTGAAGTCGCGCCGGCCTGCCAGGAACACGTAGCGCCGCAGGCGGAGGCGGTCGGCCGAGATGAGGCAGCGCAGCGCCGGCTGGGTCGCGTTGAGCTGGTTGCTCGCGTGCAGGAGGTTGATCAAGCCGGTCGGAGCGCCCAGGAGGCGGCTGGGGTCGAGCTTGACCCGGTGCTCGATGTACCCGTAGCGCGCGTCAGGGGAAGGGATGGCGAAGGCCAGGCCGCGCCGCTCGGGGCCGAACACGAACTTGATCTCGCGCCGCTGCGTGCGGGCGACGCTGTCTGCGATCGTGGGCAGGAAAGCCCGCACGTGCTTGATGATCCGGCGGCCCTCGTCGCGGGGCGGCTGGACGACCACCTGCGGACTGGAGGGCGTCTCGACTCCGACCGAGTGCTCCGCGCTCGACTGGTAGTGGTCCGAGACCGCGCTCACGATCCCCGAGGCCGAGCTCTGTCCTCGCTCCGAGGCAGGGCGGCGGAAGAGGGAGCAGGCGACTCGGAAGCCCACGTGAGGCTCCCGCGCGCGAGGAGAGAGCCGAATCGTGTGCCCCGGGCGGCTGCAGTCGACGCTGAGGCGGAACGCGCCGCCGCGGAGCGAGCGCATAGGCTTCTGGGGAGGGGCGCTGGGGCCGGGAGGCGGATCGTCGGCGTCCGCCAGCCACTCGAGCACGTTGCCGACCATGTCATGGCAGCCGACAGGGGACACTCCTCTGGGGAAGCTGCCGAGCGGGCTCGTGCCGGCGCCGCCGTAGGTCGGGTGCTCCGCGGTGTTGCAGCGCTCTGGGCTCGGAGGAGCGTCTCCCCACGGCCAGCGGCGCTCGTCCTGGCCGCGCGCCGCCAGCTCCCACTCGACCTCGGTCGGGAGCCGCAGGTTGGCCCAGGCGCAGTAGGCCCAGGCGTCGTACCAGCTCACCCCGTGGACCGGGTGGTCCTCGCCCGCGTCGAAGCGCTGCTCGGGCGGCTCTCGACCCGTCGCCTGGCAGAAGTCGTAGTACTGCCCCCAGCTGATCGGATACTTGGCGACGAAGAACCCCTCGACCCGGATCAGATCCTTGGTCGCGTCGCCCCCCGACGCCTGGTCGGCCTGGGGCTGGAGCACTCCGCCTGGGACGCGGACCAGGACCGTCCCGTCCTTCTCGTTGACGAACTCGTCGCTGCCTTGAACCCGGCGCAGCCCCCGCGGCAAGGGCCTCCGGCGGCGGCGTTCGCCAGCTGGACCCTGAGGGGCCCCGGGGGCTGGGCCGCGGCGGGGGGGGGCCTGCTTCGGCAAGCCGCGCTGAGTCGGCTGGTCGTCTTGCGGCGCCACTCGCCGAGTGGCGGGGGCGAGTCGCTGCGCCTGGCGGCGGCCGCTGGTCCGCGCCTGGACCGCGGTCGTCAGCTTCGCCCGGCGCGTGGCGCCCAGGCCCTGGACCAGCCCCGCCGCGGAGGGCAGGCGCTTGAGGTCGTCGAGCTCCATGGCCCGCGCGCAGAGCTCGTCGAGGGGCTGGGGCACGTCGGGGCGGAACTCGCGGGCCCTGGGCATGGGGCGCACGCCCGCCAGGACCTCTTGCTGCGCCGCGATCAGCTGGCCGATCGAGCCCTCGAAGGGCAGCTCCCCTGTGAGGATCTGGAAGAGCATCACCCCCAGCGCGTAGATATCCGCCCGCTGATCGACGTTCTTGGCGTCCACCTGCTCAGGCGCCATATAGAAGGGCGTCCCCATGGCCAGTCCGGTCTGGGTGATCATGTTCTCGCTGCTGGAGAGGGCGCTGTCGCTCTCGTCGAGCAGCTTGGCCAGCCCGAAGTCGCCCAGGTGGATCCGGCCCTCGCGGCTGGTGAGGAAGTTCGCCGGCTTGAGGTCGCGGTGCACGATCCGCTGCTTGTGGACCTCCTGCACGAGCAGGGAGGCCTCGATCAGGCGCTCGATCTTCTCGTCCAGAGTGCCCGAGTAGAGGTCCAGGTCGGTCGCGCCCTCGACGAGGTCCATCACCAGATAGCAGAGGTCGTCCCCATGCTGGCCCCAGTCGAGGGCGCGCACGAAGCGGGAGGAGCAGCGGCCCAGCAAGCGGCCAATCTTGGCCTCCCGCTTGAAGCGAGCCAGGAACTCGGCGAAGTCGTTGTCGGGTGGGCGCGCCAGCTTGAGAGCGACCAGGGCGCCGAACTTGGTGTCGATCGCCTCATACACCTGGCTCGTCCCGCCGCGCCCGATCAGGCGCTCGATCCGGTAGCGATCGGCGATTCGCGAGCCCTCGTGCATTACCCGCAGTCTAGCGAGGCCAACTCGATCTTGGAGCGGGGAGGGAAATCCCCCTCGAGGGGAGGGCGACGACGCTCTGCCCAGGTGATGGACTCCCCAAAACGACCTAACCTCTGTGACTGCCTGCCCGAAAAGCGATCGAATCGCTGCGGGGCGGGCGAGGTCGAGGGTGCGAGTGGGAAACGACGTAGAGGCAGCGCTGTTGCGCCGGGCGCAAGGGGGCGACCGTCAGGCGTTCTCGCGACTGGTGGCGGCGCACCGGGAGCCGGTCTATCGGGCCGCCTACTGGGTGCTCAAGGATCCGGAGGAGGCCATGGACGCGACACAAGAGGCATTCTTGCGCGCCTATCGCCACCTGCAGACCTTCGCGGGGCGCAGCTCCTTTCGCACCTGGGCCCGCCGGATCGCCACCAACGTCGCCCTGGATCGGCTCGCCCGCAGGCGCCGCGAGGAGTCGCGCACCCAGTCCTTGCCGGAGTCGGGCGAGGTCGCTGAGCGCGGCCGCGAGTCGGTCGGCGCTGCCCTCGAGCGCGAAGAGCGGCGCGAGCTCGTGCGGGCCGCGATCGAGGAGCTGCCCCCTGCCCAGCGCGCAGCCGTGGTCCTCCGCGATGTCGAGGGGCTCAGCTACCAGGAGATCGCCGAGACCCTCTCGATCCCGAAGGGGACCGTCATGTCGCGGATCTACTACGGCCGCAAGGCCTTGAAGGAGAAGCTGGCGGGGGTCCTCGGCCCCGAGGCCGAGCGGATTCGGGCCTCGCGCGCCGCCGAGGAGCGGGCTCGCGCCGCCGCCGCGGAGCAGCGAGCGCGCCTGCGGGAGCAAGCCGAGCGGGAGGCGCGCGAGCGCGCCGCCGAGGCTGCGCTCGCGGCCGAGGCGGCTCGAGAGGCCGAGGCTGCCCGAGCAGAAGGGGCCAGCGCCGAGCCCGCCGAGGGCGCCAGCGAGCCCGAGGAGCTCCCCCCGCAGCCGCCCAAGCGGAGCGGCCCGATCAAGATCACCCTTCGCCCCAAGAAGCCGGGGGACGCATGAGGGACGAGGACTTCATGCTCCTCTCCGCCTACCTCGACGGAGAGCTCGAGCCCTACGAGCTCGAGCAGCTCGAGGCGCGCCTCGCCGAGGAGCCGGAGCTGCACGCTGCCCTCGACGAGCTGGCCGCCACCGCCGCGCTGGTCGGGGACGTCGTGCCCATGCCCAGCGAGGAGGCCTGGGACGCCTTCTCGCGTGACCTCGAGGACGAGCTCGGCCAGCGCCGCGGCCCAGGTCGCTACGGCGAGTCGGGGGGCTCCTTCGAGGGCAAGCTGCTGCGGGTCGCGCTCCTGGCGGCTGCGCTCTTGCTCGCGGTCATGGCGGTCGGGCGCCTCAGCCACCCGCCCGTCTCCCTGGCCCACCCCCGCCTGCCCGCGCCGACCCTCAGCATGCAGACGCCCACCTGGCAGCGCGGCCCGAGCGAGCTGCCCAGCCTGGAGGGCGTCGCCGACGCCGAGCTAGCGCCGCTGGGCACCGCGGCGCGGGCCGCCCTCGCCCGGCGGGGTCTGGTCCAGGTCCGCGCCGGCGAGCAGCTCGCCGACGCCCTCCCCGGTCCCGGTGAGCCACGCCTCCTGGCCACGGCCGACGCCTCGCTCCTGCTGAGCGGCGCGGTCCAGGCTCGGGCTGCGCTCCAGCTCGAGCGCGCGGTGGTCCAGCCCCTCCTGCGTGAGCAGCTCGCGCTCCTCGTCGAGGAGCTGGGGCGGATCGAGCAAGAGGCCGACGACCAGCGGACCTTCGCCGCGGCCCGGCGAGCGCGGGAGCGCTTCGTGGTGGCCGCGCGCCTGATCGGGCTGACCCCGACCCTCAGCAAGGACAGCGAGGAGCGGATCCAGGACGAGCTGGGCCGGATCATGGGTGCCTCGCGGATCGCCTACTCCAACCTGCTCGAGCGCCGCTTTGATTACCGCTCGCTCCGCCCTGGCGCGCTCCACCGCCAGGAGGCCGTCGACCACGCCCGGGCCGTGGCCTGGCTGACCCGCAGCGGGCTGCGCCTCGACCTGGCGGAGCACCCCGACGAGCTGCACGCCGCCTGCCTGGCCACCCTCGCCTTGGCGCGCGCCCAGACCAGCGAAGGGCGCGGCGCGCTCTGGGCCCAGGCCCGCCTCGAGGCCGCCGTCGAGCTGCTCTTCGGGCCGCCCGACGAGCTGACCCCCTTCGACCTCCTGGCGGCCATGCGCCAAGGCCTGGCCCGCCACTCCCTCCGGCCCAGCGACCTGCTGGCGCGCGGCGCCCTCAGCCAGATCTCCGCCGCGATCGAGCGCCGGGTCCAGGGCACCGACCGGCGCGACCAGCCCGGTCAGGTCCGCGGCGCTGCCGGGGGCGGGCGCGAGCTCGTCCTGATCGGGGCGACTCGCTCGCTGGGCGCGGTCGTGTTCAGCCGGCTCAGCCACCCCGAGCTGGGGGGGCGCTCCTTCCCCTCCTCCCTCGACTTCCCGGCGCTCTTCGGCTCGCGTCGCGCCGGCGCGATCGTGTCGAGCGAGGGCGTCCCCGGCTATCGCGAGGCGCTGGTGGCCCTGGCGCCCCAGGCTCAGGCCTTCGCCGCTACAGGCCGCGTCTCGCTGCGGGCCAGCCTGGAGCGCGGTCGCCTGGGCGCTTGCGCGGCGCTGGTCGAGCCCCGCCAGAGCGCCCTCCTCGCCGCGCAGGAGGACGCCGCCTACCGGGATCGCCTGATCATGGCCGGCCTGGCGGCGCTCAACACTCCGGCCCCCGCGCCTGAGGTCTTGCCGCCCGAGGTTGGCTCCGACGAGCCGGTCCCGCTCGTCGAGCCCTTGCCGCGCCTGCACGCTCGCCTGCGCTTCACCCTGCTCCGCCTGGCCGAGGCGCTCGAACAGGTCGCGCCCGCGCGCACGGTCCTGGCGGTCCGGCTCCTGCGGCGCGTGGCCCGCCTCGAGCAGGCGCTGCTCGAGGCCTCCCGCGATCTGCTCGAGGGGCGGAAGGTCGCCCCTGCCACGGCACAAGAGCTGCGCGCGCTGCACTCCCTCCTCTTGACCCTCGCGCCGCAGCGAGTGGCCTCGGTCGAGGACGTCTACGAGCTCGCGGGTCCCGCGGGGCTCGAGGTCCTCCACCGCGCCGTGACCCGGGCGGACCGGCTCTATCTGGTCGCGCTGGACAGCGAGACCCTCGCCCCGCGCCTGGGCTGCGGGCCCGCGCTGGCGACGAGCGAGCTGGTGTTCCAGGGCCGGCTGCGCGCGACCGACCTCGACGAGGTCGAGACCCATGACCCCGAGTGGGCCAGTCACCTGAGCCAGGAGTGAGCATGCCTCTTCCCTTTCGCGGCCGCGTCTGCGGCTTGAGTCTCCTGGTGCTCGCGGCTGCGGGTTGCTCCTCGACCCTCCCCGTGCAGCTCGACGCTCCCTCCCAGCTCGACGCCTCCTTCCTGGCGGGCGGAGAGGCCCTCCCCTCGAGCGGGCCGGCGCGCGACGCCGAGCGGCACCTCGTCGCCGGCCCCGCGCGGGGCGCGCCGAGCTATCGCTGCGAGGGCTACGACGCCGAGGAGCACTTCGCTCGCGACCCTCGGCCCGCTCCTCGCTTTCCGCGACACGTCCCCAGCCCTGTCCAGCCCAGCGACCCTGTCCAGCCCAGCGACCCTGTCCAGCCCAGCGACCCTGTCCAGCGCAGCGACCCTGGCGTCCTGCTGGACGCGCGCCCGGGGCTGCGCACCGGCGGTCGTCTGGCCTGCCTCGAGGTGCGCGGCCTGCGCGAATACGTCGCCCTGCCGAGCTTCGGTGAGGCCGAGGCCTGCCGCGAGCCCGCGCCCTGGGTCACCCGGCCAGCGCCCGAGGCCACGCTCTCGGTCCTGCGCCAGGGGCTGGCCCTAGGGCGCCCGCCGCGTTCTGGCTGGCCCGCTCCCGCGCCCTTCGCCTCGCTGGTAAGCGTGCCCTCGCTCCTGCTGCCGGCGCGGGGAGACCTGTTCGGCGCGCGTCAGGCCGGCGCTCGCGTCGGCGCCGAGGCGGTCCTGGTCCTGGCTCGCTCCACGCGGGTCTATCGCTATCACAACGGGCTCGCGAACCTCTATCCGCTCCTGATCGGCTTCGCCTTGCCCGCCCGCGAAGAGGTCGCCGTGACCCGGGTCGAGGCCGCGCTCGTCGGGGTGCGCACCGGGCACGTGTTCGCCGTCGCCTCGGGCGAGGCCCGCCTCGAAGAGCAGGGCTTCCTGCTGACCCGCGACCGCGAGGACTCGCGCCGCATGGCTCGCGAGGCCGAGGAGCGCGCGACGCGGAGCCTCGCTCGTCACCTCGAGGGCGAGCTGCGCGCGCTCGCGCTCGAGGGTCGCCTGCTCCCAGCCAGCCCCTTGCGCTGAGATGCGCGCCCCCTCCTACGCCTCGCTCGCGCTCACGAGTCTGCTCGCGCTCCTGGCGGCGGGCTGCGCCAGCGCTCCCCCCGCGCAGAGCGGGGGCGGCGAGACGAGCGCGCGCTTCGAGCGCCGCCGGGTGACGCCTGCTCACGACGAGGAGCCTGGGGCCGAGCAGGGCCCAGGGCCCGCCGATCAGGCGTCTGAGCCAGCGGCGAAGCTGGCCGCCGACCCCTACCAGCGCACCCCTCAGGGGGAGCCAGCCGAGCGCAAGCCGCTGGCGCCCTTCCGCGCGCCCACGACCCTCCGACTCGGCCAGCGCTCCCTGCGCTTGCCGGCCTCGCTGGGGGTGGCCCTCGTCCGCGAGGGCCGCTGCGCGCCCGCAGGCGCGGCCTTGCTGCAGCTCGAGGCCGCCCTGGCCAAGGAGCGCTCCTTTCGCGAGGTGCTGGGCCTGGCGCCGCCGCGCGGAGAGAGCGTGGGCTGGCCCGAGCTCGCGCGGCAGGCGCGCCGGGCGGGTCACGACCTGCTGCTGGTGGTCCTGGCCGAGCCTCGCCAGGCCCTCTTGGTGCACACCCAGGACGCCCGTCGCGACCCCCTCCTGCTGGCGGTCATGCGCAGCGCGCCGGAGGCCGAGGAGGTCGGGCTGGACGCGCCGCGAGACCTGGGGCTCGGGCTCGAGCTAGTGATCCAGCGCCTGGCCAAGGCCCACGCCGGGCTCAGGCTGGAGCGAGCCGATCCGCCCCCGAGCATGCGAGAGTAGGCTGGTGTTTCGCCCCCGCGCGCTGTCCTTCGTCCTCCTCCTGGCCCCCTTCGCGGCGGGTTGCGCCTCCGCCGAGCGTGAGGAGCGCGGGGACGCAGCTCCGGTCGAGGCCGACCAGCCCGCCGAGGGAGGCGAGCACGCGCCCCAGGACGGCGAGGAGCCCCTCGCGCCGCGACCCTACGAGAAGCCCGTCGGCGGCCGGCGCGAGGGCGCCCCCCCCCGGCGAGCGGTGCGCTTTCGCGCTCCCGAGCGCTGGCCTGCGCCGGCTAAGCGCGAGCGGCGCCCTCGCCTGAAGCTCCCCGCTGGGTTGGCGGTGGCTTGGGTCGAGCAGGACCTGCTCGTGCGGCGCACCCGCTCCTTCCTCGCCCTGGAGGCCCGCCTGGCCAAAGACGTCGACCTGCGAGAGGTGAGCGCCTCGAGCACCCCGCCCGGCGAAGAGGTCGGCTGGCGCCAGCTGACCGAGCAGGCCCGCGAGGCAGGGCGGGAGCTGCTCCTGCTCGAGCTGCGCCCTGGACCCAGCGGGGCGCCGCGCGAGGGGCTCCTCTTCGCGACGGCCAAGGGGGAGCTCCTGGCCGCGGTCCCCCTCGGGGTCGAGGAGGTCGGGCGCGACCCCCCCTGGGCGGGGGATGACCTGGTGGCGCGGGTCGCGCGGGCCTACGAGCTGACCTGCGCGCCCCCGCCGCGCTAGCGCGAGGATTTCACCGGCCTCGTTCCTCGGCTCGGGCTAGAGCGCCATCCCGAGGGCGAGGCCGAAGGCGAGCGCGATCGAGCCCACCGCGAGCACGACCAGCCAGGGGAAGGGCTCGCGCTGCGGACGCGCGAGCTCGGGGCGCCAGGGAGGGAGCCGCCGCGCCGGCCCGAGCTGGGGCGGGCGCGGGAAGCGGGCGCCGCAGCCAAAGCACGCGACGCTCTCGGCCTCGGACGGCCACTCGAAGCGCATGTCGACGCCGCAGCGGCACACGACAAGGGTCCAGCGCTCTTCGCCCGGCTCAGGTAGAGGCCGCTCTGGCTGAGGCGGCGGGGCGCTGCGTTCGACGCTCATGACAGCAGCCTGAGCGTTCGCGTGCACCTTGACAAGGGCAGGGTGGAGCGCGGCGAGGAGGGGGAGTAGTCTCTCCTCTGCATGGCGATCGACGTCACGATCAAGCACCTCACCGGCACCCGTCAGGGGACGGTCGAGACGATCCGGGGGCTGCCCCTCTGGTTCGGGCGCTCCGAGAAGTGCCAGGTCCGCTTCGACCCGGACGCGGACGTCGACCGCCGCGTCAGCGCGGTTCACGCCGAGCTGCGCGAAGGCGAGGACGGCGGGGTCTCGATCTTCGACCTCGGCAGCAAGAACGGGGTGTTCGTCAACGGGACCCAGGTCGACACGCAGGCCGAGGTCCCCAATCGGGCCACGATTCAGCTCGGCAACGGGGGGCCCCGGCTGCAGCTCAGCTTCGAGGAGGGCGGCGGCGTCGACTTCAGCCGGGTCCGCAAGAAGACCGAGCGCAGGCTGGACAAGAGCAAGGTCGAGTCGAAACCCTTGGCCACCACGGACAGCGGCTTCCCGGCCTTCACCGAAGCCGACCTCGCCTCGGCCCGCAAGGGCAAGAGCTGGGTCGAGGAGCACGCCCCCGTGCTGGGGGCGGCCCTGGTCATGATCGTGATCCTGCTCGGGATGGTGGGCTACTTCCTCCGTTAGCTACGGCCGGCGTTGACATGTGGAGAAGCGTGACGACGCCGTTTCGGGACGGGCTGTAGCTAGGTCGCCACCACTCGCGGGGGGGAGAGCACCCGCAGCGCAGCGGAGTGGACCTCGAGCTTCAGCTCCCCTCGGCCTGCCGGCTCGCCGTCGAGGCTGATCGCGAAGGGTTGGTCCGGGCGGATCGCGATCGACTTGCCCTGCAGGTGGACCACGCTGCGCGCCTCGGTCGTCTCGCCGAAGAGCCAGGCCGTGCCGAGCTCGAGGTTGTCCAGGATCCGCTCTTCGAAGGGGATCAGGACCACGTCCGCCAGGCCGTCGTCGATCTCGGCCGGGGGCGCGAGCTGCCGGCCGCCCGCCGCGAACTTGCCGTTGGCGACGATCACGTTGAGCAGCCGCTCCTCTCGCCAGCGCTCGCCGTCGACCTCGAGCTCGACCGAGAAGGGCGAGATCGTGTCTCGCTGGAGCAGGCCGCCCCACAGGTAGGCCAGCGGACCGAGCCGCTCCTTGACCTCGGACTCGAGGGCCTCGGCCAGCTCCCCGCTCAGGCCGCCCGAGGCGAGGTTGAAGCACCAGGGAGAGCCGCCGCTCGGCTGCTGGACCTCGAGCACGTCCATGTGCCGCTCGTGTCCGGCGTCGATCGCGCCCAGCGCGTGCTCCAGCTCGAGGGTCAGCCCCAGGCTGCGGGCGAGGTCGTTCCCCGTGCCGAGCGGGATCACGCCGACCACCGGCGGCCCCTCGCTCCCGCGGAGGGCGGCCCGGGCGACGGCCTGGAAGGTGCCGTCCCCGCCGGCCGCGACGAGGGTCTGGCCGGTCCCCGCGGCGGCCTGGGCCATGGTCGTGGCCTGCTCGAGCGACTCGGTCCACACGAGCGTGTGGCCGCGCTCGCCCGCCCAGGCCTCGAGCGCGTCGCGCGAGCCCTGAGCGGAGCCGCTCTGGGGGTTGGCCAGGATCAGGTGCTCGGGCCGCGTGCCCTCCTCGGGGGGCGGGTCGAGGTCCACGGCTACCCGTCGCTGGGGGGGCTCAGAACTGAGCGGTGTTGGGGTTGATGTTCCAGAGGAACTCAGCGTTGCTGTTGAAGTTCAGCAGCTTGGTCTTGAGCAGCTGCATCGCCTCGACGCCGTTCATTTCGTTGAGCACCTTGCGCAGGATCCAGGTCCGCTTCAGCTCCTCGGGGTCGAGCAGCAGCTCCTCCTTGCGGGTGCCGGAGCGCCGGACCTCGATCGCAGGCCAGATCCGGCGGTCGGCGAGGGTCCGGTCGAGGTGCAGCTCCATGTTACCGGTGCCCTTGAACTCCTCGAAGATCACCTCGTCCATGCGGGAGTTGGTCTCGATCAGCGCGGTCGCGATGATCGTGAGCGAGCCGCCGAACTCGATGTTGCGGGCCGCGCCGAAGAAGCGCTTGGGCCCCTTGAGCGCGTTGGCGTCCACACCGCCCGAGAGGATCTTGCCCGAGTGGGGGACCTCGGTGTTGTAGGCGCGCCCGAGGCGGGTGATCGAGTCGAGCAGGATCACGACGTCGCGCCCGTACTCGACCATGCGCTTGGCCTTGTTGATCACCATCTCGGCGACCTGGACGTGGCGCGCGGCCGACTCGTCGAAGGTGCTGGCCACGACCTCGGCCGGCACGGTCCGGCTCATGTCGGTGACCTCCTCCGGGCGCTCGTCGATCAGCAGGATGATCAGGTAGCACTCGGGGTTGTTCTTGACGATCGAGTTGGCCAGCTTCTGCATCAGCACGGTCTTGCCGGTGCGAGGCGGCGCCACGATCAGGCCGCGCTGGCCCTTTCCGATCGGGGTCAGCAGGTCCATGACCCGCATCTCGAGGCCCTTGGGGTCGCCCGTGAACAGGCTGAGGCGGTCGTCGGGGTAGAGCGGAGTCAGGTCGTCGAAGTGAGGCACCTCGACGAGCTTCTCGGGCGGCTCGTCGTTGATCGTCTCGATCTCGGCCAAGGCGAAGAAGCGCTCCGTGTGGCGGATCTTGCCCCGGATCAGGTTGCCGGTCCGCAGCCCGTAGCGGCGGATCTGGCTGGGCGCGAGGTAGATGTTGTCGGGGCTCGGCAGGTAGCTGTAGACCGGCGAACGAAGGAAGCCGAAGCCGTCGTCGAGGATCTCGAGCACACCCTCGCCGGTGGTCTCGCCCTTCGCGTTGCGGCGCACGATCTGGAAGATCAGGTCGTGCTTCTTCATGCCCGTGCGCTGGCGGATCCCGAACTCCTTGGCCAGCGCCCAGAGCTCCTTGATCGGCAGACGCTGCATGGTGATCAAGTCCAGCTCGCGACCCTCGGGGAGCTCCTCCTCCTCTTCGGGCTCGGGCTCGGGCTCGTCGTCCTCGAGGTCGGGCGGGCGCTGGTCGTGTCCGCGCTCGTTGCGGCGGCCGCGGCCCTGCTGCTTGTTCTTCTTGTTGCGGCCGCGCCGTCCGCGACCGCGCCGTCCGCGAGGTTGGTCGTCGTCCTCGTCGTCGTCCGTCGCGTCTTCGGCCGTCGCGCCAGCCTCGTCGTCCGCGTCGTCCACGCCCGCGTCGTCCTCGTCCTCGTCGTCCGAGTCGTCTTCGTAGACCGGCTCGGGCTCCTTCTTGGGCGCCGGCTTGCGCTTCTTCTTGAAGGCCGGGGTCGCGGGGCTCTCCTCACCCTCGTCGTCGTCCGACGCCGCGTCGTCGGCGTCGTCGTCCGACGCCCTGGAGACCTTCTTGCGCGTCCGCTTCTTCTTGGGCTTGGGCGCCTCGTCGTCGTCGCGGTCCTCGACCTCGACGTCTTCGGCGTCCTCCGCCTTCTTGCGGCTGCGCGCGCGCGAGCCGCTCTTGCTAGCGGCCTTCTTCTTGGTCTTCTTCTTAACGGCGCGGCTGGACGAAGTCGTCCCAGAATCGCTCGACATGCTTCTCAGCCTCCGCGAGGTCTCCCTCGTTGGGGAGCACGAAATCTGCGCGCGCCCGACGAGCCTCGAGGGGCTCCTGGCGCGCTTCTCGGCGCTCGACCTCGTCCTCGTCCCACCCCCGCTCGCGCGCTCGCTCGCGGCGCTGCGCCAGGGGGGTGTCGACGAAGACGCGCAGGTCGTAGTCCGTAAGGTTCATTTTCTCAGCGACGGCGGCGTCGACGATCAACACGCCGCGCAGCTCGTCCTCGGTCACGGCCCCCGCCTCGAGGGCCTCGCGGACGCGATCGCGCACCCGCGGGTGAATCCAGCTCTCCAGCTCCTTCAGCGCCTCTTCGTCGGCGAACACCAGCGCTCCGAGCGCCTTGCGGTCCACCAGGCCCTCCACCACGAGGTGCTCGCCGAAGCGCTCGCGCACGCTCGCCTGGACCTCGGGGCTGTCGAGGATCTCGTGGGCGACCCGATCGCAGTCGATGCGGCTGGCGCCGCGGGCCTCGATCAGGCGCGCGATCGTGGATTTGCCGCTGGCGATCCCGCCCTGAATGAGGACGGTCAGGGGAAGCCGGTCCGACACGGGCTCTCGTGACTAGCTATCAGAAGACTCTGGCTATCAGAGGATAGAGGTGACTGGGGGTGGCGTGCTCCGTGGCGCGAGGACCGCTCTCGCTGCGGTGCGCCTGGGCAAGCCATGTGTCAACAAACGGGTTATGCGGGATCCCCCCCACCCCGTCAAGGATAAAACCCTCCCCCGACGCTCTGGGGCTGGATCCGGCCTCGCGCGTCATCATCTCGTCATCGGGCAGCCATCCATTGGCTTAATGGATCTTACGCCGCAGAGGATGGTTGCCCTCTAAGGGGAGGCTCCATAGAATGCGCCGGCATGCCGTCCCTAGCGCGTAAGGGACGTTCACCTTCTATAGGAAGACGGACTCCGCCATGGCCAAGAGCTCTGCCGCAACCGGCTACCTCGTAGGTCTCATCTTCGCGATCCTGCTCTCCATGGGTCTGCTCGTCGTCTGCTACCGGCTCAATGAAGACCTGGCAGGCAAGGACGGCAAGATCCAAGAGCTCGACAGGAAGCTGAAGGGTGAGAAGGAGCGCTCCAAGGAGCTCTACCGCGAGCTGAAGGACAGCCGCGAACTGATCACCGGCGAGGAGAACCGCGTCGTCGAGAAGTCGCACTACGACGACACGATCCTCTCGGAGGCGCACAAGCGCCTGCAGGAGATCCTCTCCGAGGAGTGGATCGCCACCGAGGATTGGAAGCGGATCAAGGACCCCCAGATCCGCGAGATCTGGCAGAAGATGACCGAGTTCCGCGGCAAGCCGCGTGAGTTCAAGTCGCTGGTCAAGCTCAACGGCGAGCTCCTCGAGCAGCTGCGCGCCGTGATCCACATCATTCCGATCCTGCGCTACGAGCGGATCGCTGCCCTCGAGCAGTCGGATCAGCTCCGCAACGACATCTCCCAGCTCCGTCAGAGCAAGCAGAAGGAGATCGACGATCTCCGCAGCGAGGTCAGCCGCAAGGAGGAGGAGAACCTCCGCCTCGCGCGTAACTTCGACCAGGAGCGCAAGCGTCTCCACGACGAGAAGGAGAACATTCAGAAGGAGGCCACCCAGCGCAACAAGGAGCACGCGCTGGAGGTCGCCCGCCTCGAGTCCCAGAAGGGTCAGCTCGAGCAGCGCATCAAGCAGCTGGTCAAGAAGAAGACCAAGAACTTCACCGAATACAGCGAGCCGGACGGCCGGATCGTCCACTCGGAGCCCGCCCTCGGCTACGCCTGGATCAACCTGGGCCACAAGCACGGGCTGCGGCGCAACCTGCGCTTCCAGGTCTACCAGTTCATCAAGGGTGGGCGGCAGCGCGTGAAGGGCGTCCTCGAGGTCCGCCGGATCGAAGAGGACATGGCCCAGTGCGCGATCCTCGAGGAGCAGGAGGTCACCGACCCGATCACCGGTGAGAAGGTCACGGTCCCTGACAAGGACGACCCCGTCGTCAAGGGCGACCTGATCCGCAACCCCTACTTCGACAAGGAGGAGCAGAAGGTCTTCGTGTTCTTGGGCAGCCGCCTGCAGAACCGCTTCTACAACCTCGCGGAGATCAAGCGGAAGATCGAGGAGGCTGGCGGCAAGGTCGACTCCAAGGTCTCGACCGCGACCCACTTCGTGGTCGTGCTCGGCGACACCGACGACGACTTCCAGATCCAGTACGACCGCGCGGCCCAGTTCGGCGTGATCTTCATGCGCGAGCCGGAGCTGATGGAGTATCTCGGCCGCCGCTAGGCGGGCGACGAACACGACTCTGCAGAGGGCGAGGCCAAGCGGCCTCGCCCTCTTGCGTTGGTTGGGTCTCAGCACGGAACGGGCGGGCGGAATCGCTCGACATCTGCGCCCGGGCGTGACCAGGTGGCGACGATCGCGAGGGGCCCTCATTGAAGCTAAGGGATTTAGCTCTTTGGCGCGCTCCCTGCTCTACAGCCAATCGTTATCAAACAACACCACATACTGGAGACAACCATGAAGAAGCTGATCGGTTCCGCCCTCGTCGCCCTGTCCATGACCGGCCTCGTGTTCGCCTGCGGCGGCATGACCCAGATCGACCCTCCCTCGCTGCAGCTCGACGCTGGCCAGGCTGACCTCGATCTGAAGAGCGTGGTCGAGGACATCGAGGGCGTGGTCTGCCTCGCGTAAGAATCCACCAACCCCCCAGAACGAAGCGGCCAGCCGGTGTTCGGCTGGCCGTTTCTGTTGGTTGGTCGGTTCTGCTGGTCTCGCACCAACGAGCCGACCGACCTCGCGGATCGAGAGCTTGACCGAAGGAGTGAATCGTGATTCACTTCTTGCGTGGTCTACCGCAGCACTCCCCAGGTTCGAGCCCGAAAGCAGGCGCAGCGAGAGCGGCTGCTCGCGGCGGCGCTCGAGCGGGTGCGCGGTGAAGGCTTCGGCGGGCTGCGGGTCGCAGACGTGGCCGCGGCCGCGGGCGTAGCCACCGGCACGGTCTACCGCTACTTCGCCAATCGAGGCGAGCTCTGCGCCGAGGTCTTCCGTCGCGCCAGCCAGCGGGAGGTCGACGTGCTCGCGGAGGTCGTGGCGGGGCCAGGGGCTGCGCCCGAGCGGCTCGCCGCCGCCGCTCGCGTGTTCTGCGAGCGAGCCCAGGCGGGTCGCAAGATCGCCTACGCGCTCCTCGCGGAGCCCGTCGACCCTGCGGTCGAGCGCGAGCGCCTCGTCTACCGCCGCGCCTACGCCGAGCTCTTCGAGGGCTTGATCGCCGAGGCGATCAGCGCGGGGAGCGCCCCGGCTCAGGACCCCGCCCTCAGCGCCGCCTTCCTGGTCGGCGCCCTGGGCGAGGCGCTCTTGGGAGGCCTCGCCGCCGCCGACCCCCCACCCGAGCGGCTGGAGTCGCTCGTTCAGCTCACCCTGCGCGCCGTGTTCGCCCGCGGCGCAGGAGCCTCCTCATGATCCGAGCCGCTCGCGAGACCCACGAGGTCGTCAACCAGGTCCCCTTCCTGGAGGACGTCGACCTCTTCGCCGCCGACCTCCCGCTCCGTGAGGCCATGACCCGTCACGGAGCGGAGTGGGCGCTGGAGCTGGCCCAGGCTGCGGGGCAGGACGCCGGCAAGGTCGAGACCTTCGAGCAGGGCCGGCTGGCCAACACCTACCCGCCTCGGCTGCGGACCCACGACGAGCGCGGGCACCGGATCGACCAGGTCGAGTTCCACCCGGCCTACCACCACTTGATGGCGCTGAACATGAAGCACGGCGCCCACTGCCTCGGCTGGACCGCGGGGCGCGAGGGCGCTCACGTGGCTCGGGGCGCGGTGTTCTATCTGCTGACCCAGCCCGAGGCCGGGGTCAGCTGCCCCATGAGCATGACCCACGCCGTCGTGCCCAGCCTGCGCAACGACCCCGCGCTGGCGGCCGAGTGGGAGCCGCGCCTGGGCTCGCGCGAATACGACCCCAGCTTTCGCCCAGCCGGCGAGAAGGCCGGCGTGACCTTCGGCATGGCCATGACCGAGAAGCAGGGCGGCTCGGACGTGCGCGCCAACAGCACCCGCGCCGAGCCGCTCGGGGCCGAGGGGGAATACCTGCTCAGCGGCCACAAGTGGTTCTGCTCGGCGCCCATGTGCGACGGCTTCCTGACCCTGGCGCAGGCGCCTGGCGGACTGACCTGCTTCCTCGTCCCGCGCTGGTGTCCCGACGGGAGCCAGAACCGCTTCTTCGTGCAGCGGCTGAAGGAGAAGATCGGCAACCGGGCCAACGCCTCGAGCGAGATCGAATACGACCGGACCTGGGCGCGGCGCGTCGGCGAAGAGGGGCGCGGCGTCCCCACGATCATCGACATGGTGCACTCGACCCGGATCGACGTCGCGCTCGGCGCCGCCGGGATCATGCGCCAGGCGACCTGGCGCGCCCTCTACCACTGCACGCACCGCTCGGCCTTCGGCAAGCGCCTGATCGAGCAACCCCTGATGCGCAACGTGCTGGCCGACCTGGCGCTGGAGTGCGAGGCGGCGACCGCGCTGGCCTTCCGCGTGGCGGCGGCCCAGGACGCCAGCCAGCGCGGCGACGAGGGCGAGCGGCGCCTGGGGCGGCTCGCGACCGCGGTGGCGAAGTACTGGATCGCCAAGCGCTGCCCGCACGTCGTGTTCGAGGCCCTCGAGTGCCACGGCGGGAACGGCTACGTGGAGGAGGGGATCCTCTCGCGCCTCTATCGAGAGGCGCCCCTGGGGAGCATTTGGGAGGGCTCGGGGAACGTGCAGTGCCTGGACGTGCTGCGCGCCATGCAGCGGGAGCCCGACACGGTGGAGGCCTTGTTCGCCGAGCTCGGTCAGGCGAGCGGCGCGGACTCGCGCTTCGACGCCGCGCTCGCGGGGCTGCGCCAGGCCCTCGCGGACCCCGCCCAGGCGCAGGCGCGGGCCCGACGCACGGTCGAGGGGCTGGCGCTCGCCCTCCAGGCGAGCCTCCTGCTCCGCCACGCCCCGGGTCCGGTCGGGGAGGCCTTCTGCGCTTCGAGGCTGGGGGAGGGCTGGCGAGAGCTGGGGACCCTGCCGGGGGACGCGCCCCTCGACCAGCTGATCGCTCGGGCCGACCCCAGCGCTCGCTGAGGGCGGTAACCCGGCGGCGGAGTCGGGTTAAGAGGGGTCAGCGTCGGTGAGCTTCCCTGATCCCTTCTTTGGTGGGGACGGGGGGGTAATATCGTCCCGATCGGAGGCAAACATGAACAAGATCACCAGCGGAGACTTCCAGAGCGCCGTGCTCGAGTCCGACAAGCCCGTCGTCGTCGACTTCTCTGCGACCTGGTGCGGCCCCTGCCGCATGTTGGAGCCGGTCCTCAAGGACCTCGAGAGCAACCACTCGGACAGCGTCAACTTCGTGAAGGTCGACATCGACGAGTCGGGCGACCTCGCGAGCAAGTACGGGGTCGTCAACGTGCCGACCCTGATCCTCTTCAAGGGCGGCGAGGTCAGCGATCGCAAGGTCGGGCTCCTGCCGAAGCCGGCCCTCGAGACCTGGATCAAGGAAAACGTCTAGGAGATTTCCCCCGGCACCTCGGGCCCTCACCGGCCTGGGAGTCGCTTATCAAGCCGCCCGCGCTTCGGCGCGGGCGTCTTCGTTTCCGGAGCGGTCGATCGCTCTGGGGGTCCTGCCAGGAAAAACTCCCAAGGGTGGGAAAAAATGTCCGACCCAACTCCTAATTTGGTCGCGGACATCGGCACTGCTACGTTTCAAGTAGTTTGCTGCCAACGATTGGGGCAATTTGAACCACCAGAAAGTGGGGACGAGCATGGCTAAGAAGAAGACCGCGAAGAAGAAGACCGCCAAGAAGAAGGCGAAGAAGAAGACGGCGAAGAAGAAGACCGCCAAGAAGAAGGCGAAGAAGAAGACCGCCAAGAAGAAGACGGCCAAGAAGAAGACCGCCAA
>MDTG01272624.1_pt1 | contig 18450 bp, 18 predicted proteins | sample 811421 | NCBI WGS metagenome assembly MDTG01 (sample SAMN05326645, study PRJNA326480) | marine metagenome | isolation source: seawater | place: Pacific Ocean: South East | collected 2011
CCAGGGCCAGGGCGGCTCCCGGGTCGGCGCGGCCGAGCGCCTCGTTCACCAGCACGCGCTCGATCATGCCGAGCCCGGTGCCCGGCAGTTCCAGGCCGATCAGGCCGAGGTCTTCGTAGAGCTGGCGCGCGGCGCTGTCCGGGGTGCGCCCGGCTTCCGCCGTCCGGGCGGCGGGCGCCAGCCGGTCCTGGCCGAAGCGGTCCACCGCGTCCAGCAGAATCCGGGCTTCGTCGCCGATGGTGAAATCGATCATGGTCTCCCGTCGGACAGGGCCGCGCGGCCGGCGGACGGTGGGCCGCCCGGGTGGCGGCGGTTCACCGTTCCGGCGCGGCCGGTCGGGCCGCGCGGCAAGCTGGCTGTGACATCTCCTCCCCGCGTCCGATAGTGGTGGAGCCGGTGGCGCTTTGCAACGCGCCGGCGGCTCCCCGGGACGGTCAGTCCAGGGCGTCCAGGGCCCGTTCGAGGGTGCTCACGGTGCGGTCGACGTCGGCGATCTTGTCGAGGCCGAACAGGCCGATGCGGAAGGTCTTGAACCCTTCGGGCTCGTCGCACATCAGCGGCACGCCCGCTGCCACCTGCAGGCCGAGCTCGGCGAAGCGGCGTCCGGTCCTGATGCCGTCGTCGTCGGTGTAGCTGACCACCACGCCGGGCGCCTGGAAGCCGGGCGCGGCCACGCTCCGGTAGCCGTGCCGTTCGAGGGTGGCGCGGACCCGCTGGCCCAGCTCGAGCAGCCCCTGGCGTACCCGCTCCCGGCCGACGGCCAGCGTCTCCCGCATCACGTCGCGCAGCGTCCGCAGGCCGTCGGTGGGCATGGTGGCGTGGTAGGCGTGGGCACCGTTCTCGTAGGCCTGCATGATCTCCAGCCACTTCCGCAGGTCGCAGGCGAAGCTGGTGCTGGTGGTTTCCGGCAGTTTCGCGAGCGCGCGCTCGGAGAGCATGACCAGGCCGCAGCACGGCGTGCCGGTCCAGCCTTTCTGGGGCGCGCTGATCAGCACGTCGACACCGGTGTCGCGCATGTCCACCCAGATCGTGCCGGAGGCGATGCAGTCGAGGACGAACAATCCGCCGTGCTCGTGGACGGCCTCGGCGACGGCGCGCAGGTAGTCGTCGGGCAGCATCATGCCGGCGGAGGTCTCGACGTGGGGGGCGAACACCACGTCGGGCTTCTCCGCGCGGATGGTGGCGACCACCTCGTCGATGGGCGCCGGCGACAGCGGCGCCTGTGGACCGTCGCCGGCGAAGCGCGCCTTCAGCACGGTGCTGGCTGCGGGGATGCCGCCCATCTCGAAGATCTGGGTCCAGCGGTAGCTGAACCAGCCGTTGCGGATCACCAGGCAGCGCTTCCCGGTGGCGAACTGACGCGCCACCGCCTCCATGCCGAAGGTGCCGCTGCCCGGCACGACCACCGCCGCGTCGGCGGCGTAGACGTCCTTGAGCATGGTCGAGACGTCCCGCATCACCTGCTGGAACGCGCCGGACATGTGGTTGAGGGAGCGGTCCGTGTAGACCACCGAATATTCCAGCAGGCCATCGGGATCGACGTCGGGCAGCAGTCCGGGCATGGCAGTCTCGCGTTCAGTCAGGAAGCCGCGGATTTTCCCCGATCGGAGCCGGGAGGTACAACGCCGGACACGGTGCTCAGCCGGCGCGCTCCGCGCAGCGGCGGGCCAGCGCGCCGAGCAGGTCGCGCCACCACTCGGCGAGGCGGAGCTGCAGCGGCCCGTCCGGGAAGCCGTGCCGGGCGGCGCTGTCCGCCGGCACCCGGTGGAAGCCCCGGTGCTCGACTCGCACCCGGGTGATGGTCTCGCCGATGCGCTCGAAGTGGACGTCGACCTCGGTGGTGAGGCCGTCGGGAAAGTCCGGCTGGTGCCAGCTCAGGGTCAGCCGCTCGGGCGGCTCCCAGTGCAGCACCCGGCCGATCTCGCAGATCTCACCGTCCGGCGTCGTCTCCGTCAGCGCGCCGCCGCGCCCCCGGGCGAGGTGCATCCGGCCGGGACGCCGTGCGCCCGTGCGGAACAGGGGGTTGGCGCGCCACCATTCGCCGATGTCGTCGACGAACACGTCGAAGGCGTCCTGCTGGGACGCCTCGACCCGCAGCGCCACCAGCACCCGTGAGCTCACCGGCGGGTCCTGGCCTCGACGTGGCGCTTGAAGGCGGCGAGCTGGGTCGTCCACAGCCGTTCGCTCTCGGCCAGCCAGGACTGGAGTCCCTGGATCGGCTCCGGAACCAGCTCGTAGATGCGCACCCGGGCGTCGAACTCCGGGTGGGATTCCCGGACCAGCCCGGATCGGCGCAGTGTGCGCAGGTGGCGGCTCATGGCCGGCGCCGAGAGGCCGACCGCGCGGGCCAGCTCGCCGGCGGAGCGGGGTGACTCGCCGAGCAGCTCCACCACCCGCCGGCGGCTGGGGTCGGCGAGGGCGGCCAGCGTCCGGTCCAGGTCCCCGTCCGCTGCGGGCGTCGCGGCCAACGCGTCAGATCCAGCCGGTGATCTTGAGACCGCTCGCCTGCTCGGCGGCTTCCCGGGTGACCTGGCGGACCGTCTGGGCGACGGTCCAGATGTGGCCCTCGGGGTCGCGGCAGCGGTAGGTGCGGTCGCCGTAGAACTGCTCGGCGGGCGGATCGACGATCTCCGCGCCGGCGGCCCGTGCCCGTTCGCAGTGGGCGTCCACGTCCTCGTCGACGTGCACGTGCAGGCTCTGGGTGTTGCGTCCGTCCAGGGAGGCGGGGCTGCGATGGGCGTCCGACCACTCGGAGCCGACCATCAGCGCGGCGTCGCCGAAGCGCATCTCGGCATGGGCCAGGTTGCCGTCGCCGTCCTCGATCAGCATGAACAGCTCGAAGCCGAAGGCGCGCTCCAGCCAGCCGATGGCGGCGCGGGGATCACGGTAGACGAGGGCGGCGGTCAGTACGGGGCGCCAGTCGGACATGATGAGGCTCCTGCGTCGGGACACGGTTGCGTTGCTGGCGAATAGTTAACTATTACGTTAATAGTTTCGTCAACCGGTATCTTTCGGCCCGTCGCCGTCGTCGCCGCCGTGCCCGCGCCGCTCCACCCGCACCACGAACGTGAACACCAGCAGCGGCACGTACACGCCCAGGGTCACCAGGTACGGCAGCCGGCCGTCGAGCTGATACAGGGCGGTGCCCAGCAGCGGGCCGATGGTGAAGCCCAGCGGCCCGCAGGAACTGGCCACGCCCGCGACGGCGCCCTGCTCGTCGGCGGACACCGCCAGGGACGCGCCGGCCATGAAGCCCGGTCCGGCCAGCCCCATGCCGAACCCGAGCACGGCCATGGCGGCGAGGTAGGCGGCTTCCCGCTCGGCCAGCGCGATGGCCAGGAACGCGGCCAGCAGGATCGGCATGGCCAGGCGCAGCAGGGTGAACGGCGCCAGGTCGAGGCGCTGGACGATGACGCCCTGGGCGATCAGCGAGGAGATGGCCATCAGCATCATGGCCGTGCCGAACAGCCGGGCCGTCTCCGGGCCGGTGAGCCCGAGCACGTCCTGGAGACGGAACGGCAGGGTCTGCTGCACCACCGCCATGCCCATGAACATGGTCACGCCCACCACGACGAAGGGCAGGATCCGGCGGTCGAGGTAGGACAGGCGGCTGCGCGCGCGGGTCTCGGTGTGCCGCCGGGGCTCCGGCAGGCCGACCAGCACGGCGATGGCCGCGACCAGCGTGACCACCGCGGCGAAGTAGATGGGCGTCAGCAGCGAGAACACGGCCAGCAGTCCACCGAGGGCCGGCCCGGCCACCGCCCCGACGTTGTTGGCGGCGCCGATGGCGCCCATGCCCCGGGTGCGGGAGTGGACGTCGGTGATGTCCGCCATGTAGGCGCTGGACGCCGGCGGCGTGGCCGACATCACCGACGCCTGGGCCATGCGCGCCAGGGTCAGGGCGAAGAAGGCGGGCAGAGGCGCCAGCAGGCCGGCGAGGGCGGCCTGGAACACCGAGGCGAACACCAGGGTGCCTGCGGTGTAGCCGAACAGGCCCACCAGCATCACCCGGCGCCGTCCCCAGCGGTCGCTGACGCGCCCCCAGACCGGGCTGGCGAAGAAGAACATGATGGACGAGCCGGCGATGATGCCGCCGACCTGCACCTCGGACAGGCCGACCTCCCGCCCGAGCGGCGCGAGCACGGCGAACACGATGGTCTGGCCCATGCCCACGGCCACCAGCGCCGCGAACAGCAGATAGCGGGCGCGCCGCGGCGTGGTGGCTGTGGTCGGTGCGGTCAATGGCGGTTCCGTGGCGGTGAAACGGCGGCGGGAAAAGCGCGGGATTATACAGAGCCGGCGGCGCCCATGCCGTGACCCTGCAGGGCCATGGTAGACTGGCCGGCTTCCCGAGGACGATCGTGGCCAGCCGAGACATATTCAGCGCCCTGCAGGTACCGGATTTCCGCTGGCTCTGGCTCGGCAGTCTCGGCTCGTCCTTCGCGATGAACATGCAGATCATCGCCAGGGGCTGGCTGGTCTACACCCTCACCTCGTCGTCCATGGACCTGGCCTGGGTCACCCTGTCGTTCATGCTGCCCACGGTGGCGTTCTCGCTGTGGGGCGGCGTGGTGGCCGACCGGCTGCCGAAGAAGCGCATCATCGTCACCGCCCAGACCCTGAACTGCGTCGCCACGCTGGTGATGGCGGCCATCATCCTGAGCGACAAGGTCACGTTCTGGGATTTCATCTGGTTCGGGTTCTTCAACGGCACCGTGCTGGCGCTGTCCATGCCGGCCAGGCAGGCGTTCGTGCCCGAGCTGATTCCGGACCGGCTGATCTTCACGGCCATGGCCCTGAACACCACGAGCTGGAACCTGTCGCGCATCCTCGGGCCGGCGCTGGCCGGCTTCCTGATCGCCTGGGTGGCCCACGGCGACACGTCCTCCACCTACGGGGTCGGCATCGTCTACCTGATGATCGCGGCGCTGTACTTCATCTCGGCGGCGACCATGCTGCTGGTCCGCCGCTCGGGCAACATCAAGGCGCCGGACGACAAGAGCCCGTTCGCCGACATGGTCGACGGCCTGCGCTACGTCCGTGAGAACCCGCCGGTGTTCGGGCTGATCCTGCTGTCCATCGTGCCGTTCCTGTTCGGCATGCCGCTCAACACCCTGCTGCCCGCCTTCAACGAGGACATCCTGGGCGGCGGCCCGGAGGATCTCGGCATGCTCATGTCGGCGATGGGCGGCGGCGCGATTCTCGGCTCGCTGATGCTCGCGGCCATGGGCGAGCTCCGCAACAAGGCGGCCTGGCTCATCGCCACCTGCGTCGGCTGGGGCGCGTTCACCACCGCCTTCGGGTCCGCCCAGGTGGTCTGGCTGGCGGTGGCGCTGGTCGCCGCCATCGGCTGGCTGTCGGCCTGGAACATGTCCCTCAATCGCGGCCTGCTGCAGATGCAGGTCGACCCGGTGATGCGCGGGCGGATCATGAGCATCGACATGATGTCCCACGGCCTGATGCCGCTCGGCGTCATTCCCATCAGCGTGATCGCGGAACGCTACAGCGTGGCGGTGGCCCTCGAGGTGGCGGGCGTGGTGTTCGTGCTGGTGGTGCTGGCGCTGGCCGCGTTCACCACGTCCGTGCGGCGGGTGGATCAGGACCTGCCGAGGCCCATGGAGATCCGCGAGAGCTGAGCGGCCGTCGTCCGTGCCATTGCCCGTCGGCTTCTGACCCCGTAGCGTAGGGGCATTCCGGGCGAACAGGGTCCCCATGAGTCACCGGATCGCCTTCTACGAGTTGGAAGACGGTCGGGGCATCAAGCTCCTCGGCGCGGGCCGTGTACCGGGCCAGGAGCTGGTCGCCTCGAATCAGGTCTTTCAGGAACGCTTCGGCGAGCGGTTCCGCGGCGCCGAGTTCTGGCTGTCCGACTACCGCGAGTTGGACGCCTCCGAGGTCTCCGTCGACCACTCCCGTTCCATCGCCAACATCGCCATGGGCACCGGCCGCTCGGACCTGGTGCTGGCGATTCTCTGCACCCGTCAGCTCGAGTTCGCCATGACCCGGATGTGGGAAGGGCAGGCGGCCCCCACGGGCTGGACCATGGCCGTGTTCAACGACCCGGCGTCGATGGACGACTGGTTCGTCGAGCACCTCGGCCGCACCGTCGATCCGGATGGCGGAACGCTGCTGATGGACTGGGTTCCCGAGCGCTGACGGGCGGAGCCCGCCGGCGGCGGCCGCCCGGCCGCCGCGCGCCGCCGGAGCGTCAGAGCTCCGGCTCCTCGTCGAGCAGGCCGATCTTCAGGAAGAACCTCACCGTGCCCCGGGAGATGTCCCGGCGCAGCGTCTTCTGGGACTCCGACGCCAGCGCGAGCTGCTGCACCTCGTAGGGATTCTCGATGCCGGCGTCCCGGTAGGCGGCCGGGTTGTAGAAGGTCACCCAGTTGACGCGCATGAAGCCGGCGAGCCACTTGCGGAACGCCGTCAGCGTCTCCTCCGGCCACTGCGGCAGGTGCTCCGCGGCCAGCTCCGTCAGGTAGGCCCGGTCGAAGGCGAGATGGCGCGCCTCGTCCTGGTGGTGCACCCGGCTGATCTCCCGCGCCAGCGGATCGCAGCGGTCGTCCTGCATGGTGCGCACGTTGTAGTAGTCGCCGAACGCCTCCACCACCATGGCCATGGCGTAGAAGCGGATCAGCGCCTCGCCCGGCGCCATCGGGCCCTCGGCGAACGCGAGCTTCTTCTCCGGGTACACGCGTCCGGCGTAGGTGTCGCAGAACACGCCGAACATGATCATGTGCTTGTTTTCCTCGTCGAGGAAATGATGCAGATAGTCCGTGATCTCCGGGGTCGCGTCGCGGCCGTAGAGCTGGGTCGCCAGTCCCGAGACCAGCAGCCGCTCGCCGTTCAGCGTGTTGGAGAACAGCGTGGCCGTCTCGTAGACCGTCAGCGCGTGGATCTGCTCGTCGGTCAGCGAGTTCAAGACCTCGGTGCCCGCCAGAGTGGTGATCTCCGGCGACATGGCGAAGCGGTCGGGGTCGAGCCGCTCCGGCCACTCGAAGCTGTGGTAGACGTCGTAGAAGCGCTCCCGGGACATCGCGCTCAGGCGGCGCGAGAGCTCGTTGGTGCGGGTCAGGTCGACCGCGTTCATGCAGACCTCCGTTGGGCGGCAGGGTGGTTGGCGTCCGCCCGCGCGGCTGCGCGGGCCGGTGCCAGCGGCTTCGGATTCGCCAGCACGCGGACGACGTTGAGGTTCTCCAGGGCGGCCATGGCGATGTCCGGCGCCACGCCGAAGTCCACCAGGCAGGCGATCTCGGTGACGCCGATGGCGTCGATCTCGTCCACCGTGTCCAGGCATTTCTCGAAGGAGCCCATCAGGCTCGCCATGTGGAAGTACTTCTCGAAGGAGGCGTCGAGCACCTGGTCCACGGTCTCCGGCGTGAGATCGCCGGTGGAGATGTCCTGGGCGCCACGGATGAACGGCACCGACTGGATGTGGGCGCTGGCCAGGTTGAGCGAGCTCGCCAGGTAGCGGCGCATCGGTTCGCGGACGATCTCGCGCACCTCCTCGTCGGAGTCGCCGACGAAGGTGTGCAGCATCAGCGTCACCCGCGGATCGCCGTCGTGTTCGGCCGCTTCCCAGGCCTGGCGATAGATGCGGATCTTGTCGGCGAGCCCCTGCAGGGTCTGGCCCAGGAGATGGGTGAGCACCCCGGCGCCCAGCTCGCCGGCCTGACGGAAGGTCTCCGGATTGGCCGCCGCGGTGATCCAGATGGGCAGCTCGGGCTGCAGCGGGCGGGGCATGGTGGTGACGGCCAGGGACTCGCCCTGGGGGTTGCTGCGGTAGTGGGGGCGCCCGGCCCAGAGGTCCCGGAGGGTGTCGATGCCCTCGGCGAACACGTCCTTGCGCTGCTCGAACAGGGCCTGGCGGTCGGAGATCACGAAGTCGTTGGGGACCCAGCCGCAGGCGAGGCCCAGGCCCACCCGGCCGCCGGAGATGTTGTCCACCATCGCCCATTCCTCGGCGACCCGGATCGGATCGTGCAGCGGCAGCACCACGCTGCCGGAGCAGATGCCCACGTTGCGGGTCGTTCCCGCGATGGCGGCGGCCAGCACGGCGGGGTTCGGGGACAGGCCGCCGAAGTCGTGGAAGTGACGCTCGGGTGTCCACACCCGCGAGAAGCCGTTGCGGTCCGCCCAGCGGGCGCTGTCGAGGATGAATTCGTACCGGCCAGGCGCGGCGTCGGCGGCGTCGTCGTTGGCGAAGTAGAAGAGGCTGAATTCCATGGCGCGATCCGCTGATTGGCTGGTCTTCAGGCTAGGCCGGCCCGGCATCGTCGATTTGATCGAGATCAAACCGGCTCCGGCAGGCTGACAAACCACTCACGACTCCGGCATCCCCGTTACAGGCGGGGCCGGCGAGGCGCTGGAGCCTTTCCGGCGGGTCCGGTACCGTTGCCGCCAGGTACGGCGATTCGGGGCGCACATGCACTGGGACCTGCTGATCCGGGGGGCCAGGGTGTTCGACGGGACCGGCGGTCCCGGGCGGATGCTCGACATCGCGGTCGCCGATGGTCGGGTCGCCGCCGAGGGCATCGACCTGCCCGCCGAAGCCGCCCGCGAGGTCCACGATGCCCGGGGCTGCTGGCTCGTGCCGGGGCTGCTGGACATCCACACCCACGAGGACCTGGAGGTGGAGCTGGAGCCCGGGCTGCCGGAAGTGGTGCGCCACGGCACCACCACGGTGGTGGCGGGCAACTGCAGCATCGGGCTCGCCTTCGGCAATCAGCGGCGCGATGGCCAGGACCCCATCGTCGACTGCTTCGCCCGGGTGGAGAACATCCCCAAGCCGGTGCTGGCCAAGGCCGCCGACCGGGCCACCTGGCGCACCACCGGCGCCTACCTCGAGCATCTGGACGGATTGCCGCTCGGCGCCAACATCACGCCGCTGCTGCCCCATTCCATGCTGCGCATCGAGGTGATGGGCCTCGAGGACAGCGTCTCGCGCGATCCCACCGAGGACGAGCGCCGCGCCATGGTGGCTCTGCTCGAGCGCGCCATGGAGGAGGGCTATCCCGGGTTCTCCACGGACAGCCTGCCGCTCCACTTCCTGGCCGCGCGGGCCCACCTCGGCAAGCGCATTCCCACCCAGTACGCCAGGTTCGACGAGTACCGGGCGCTGACCGACGTGGTGCGGCGTCACGACCGGGTGTGGCAGATGACGCCGGCCACCGACGATGCCGCCCTGACCCTCAAGCTCATGTTCCTCACCAGCGGCCGGCTGTACGGCCGCCCTCTGAAGGTCACGGCGCTGGCGGCCCTGGACACCGTGAACAACCGCGCCACCCGCCGGCGGGCGACGGGACTGGCGAAGCTGCTCAACACCCGGCTGGTGGACGGCCGGTTCAGGATGCAGGCGCTGGCCGCGCCGTTCCGGATCTGGAGCGAAGGCGCCGTCAGCCCCCTGGCCGAAGGCGACCCGCTGATGCGCCGGCTGATCGAGACCGAGCTCGAGGACCGGGAGGCCCGGCGGCGCATTCTCGAGGATCCGGAGTACGTGGAGGCCTTCCGGGAGATGTGGGCGCGGGGCAAGTCCGGGTTCGGAGTGGCCCGGCTGCAGCGCCTGCTGCGGCTGGAGGACGCCTTTCTGACCCGCGACCTGGCGGACATGATCGTCTACCGCTCGCCGGTGCCCGGCTGGGAGGGGCACTCGCTGGCCACCGTCTACGCCCGCTACCTGGCCTGGCGCGGGCCCGGCGGCGCCGCGGCCGATGCGGACGAGCAGCTCGCCTTCGAGGCCCTCGGCCGCGGCCTGCGGGACGACGGCGAGTTCTTCCTGGCGCTGCTGCGGCATTTCGACCGCGACCTGTACTGGCACTACGTGCAGGCGAACCGGGACCCGGCGGTGATCAAGCGGCTGCTGCTGGAGCCGGCGCTGCTGCCCGGCTTCAACGACAGCGGCGCCCACGTCACCAACATGGCGTTCTACGACGGCAATCTGCGGGCCCTGGCGCTGGCACTGGCGGAATCCGAAGCGGTGTTCAGCCGCATGGTCGGCCGGCTGACCCGGGAACCCGCGGAATTTTTCGGCCTGGACGCGGGTCGAATCGACGTGGGATCCCGTGCCGACATCGTGCTGCTGAATCCGCAGAGCCTCGAGGCCTACGACGGCGAGGCGAACGTGCGCTATCAGTACCGGCCGGCCTTCGAATGCCACCAGCTCGTGAACCGCTCGGATGGCGTGGTGGCCGGCGTCTGGGTGGGCGGCCGGCAGCTCTGGGACGGCGCCGGTTTCACGGCCGGTTTCGGCCGGGACCGGGCGGGCCGCGCCCTGAGGGTCGCGTGAGCGCCGCCGCCCGCCTGCTCGCCTGCGCGCTGCTCGGCTGGTCCGCCCAGGCCGCCGGCGGGGCCGCCGGCGCGGCCGCCGGCGCGGCCGGGGAGGGCGAGATCTACGTGTCCCGGGGCGATCACGGCGAGGTCAGCTTCTCCGATCAGGCGGCGCCCGGCGCGGAACGGGTGATCATCGAGACGGCCCCGGCGGCGGAGGATCCCCTGGCCGAGCTGGAGCGGCGCATCGAGCAGACGCTGGCGGTGGCGGGCGCGCTGGAGGAATCGAGGCTCGCCCGGGAGCGGATCCGGGCCGAGGAACGGGCCGCCAGGGCGGCGGAGGCGAGGGCGGCCGCGCCGCCGGTGGTGGTCTACGAGGACGACGACGCGGCGCTGCCGTATCTGTATCCCCGGCCGTACCGGTCCAGCTACCGCCGCTGGGACCGGCCGCACGACCGCCGCAAGCCGCCCCACGACCGGCCGCAGCCCGGCCCGAAGCCCGAGCCGTCGGAGAAGACGCTGTCCAAGCGATTCCTGACGGACGACTGAGTCACCCCCGCCGCCGCCGCCACCCGATGTAGGAGCGGCCTCCCGGCCGCGGTTGCCACCCCACGTGGGAGCGGCCTCCCGGCCGCGAACTGGCGAACGCGCATCGGCCCCCGGCGATCGACCTCTGGCCCGTAGGAGCGGTCTCCAGACCGCGATCCGGGGAGCACGCAACGGCCCCCGGGCGATCGCGGTCTGGAGACCGCTCCCACAGAGCGTCTGCGGCCAGGTGGCTGCGCCTCCAGTCGCGGCCGGGAGGCCGCTCCCACAGAGCGTCTGCGGCCAGGTGGCTGCGCCTCCAGTCGCGGCCGGGAGGCCGCTCCCACAGAGAGCCTGCGGGCAGGCGGCTGCGCCCCGAGTCGCGGCCGGGAGGCCGCTCCTGCGAGGCGGTCGTGGTGGGTCAGTCCTTGGGCTGGCCCAGGATGCGCTCGGCGATGATGTTGCGCTGGATGTTGGGCGTGCCGCCGCCGATCACCACGTTCGGCCACGACAGGCTCGACTTGGCCCAGCTGCCGCCGTCGACGGCGCTGTCGCCGCCGGGCATCTCCAGGCCCGCCTGGCCGGTGAGGGCCACGGCGAAGTCGTCCATCTCGATCTCCAGGCTCGCCCGGTGCAGCTTGTTCACCGAGGTCTCGGAGGTGAGCGGCTCGCCCTTGAGCTGCTTGGTGAGGTAGCGCAGGCCGTTGTACTTCATGGCCGCGATCTTGGCCTCGAAGGTCGCCAGGGTGCGGCGCACCAGCGGGTCCTCGCTGGCCGGACGGCCCTGTTTGGTGGTCTTCTTCACCAGCTCGCGCAGGGTGTCGAGCTTGTCGAACATCTGGGTCACCTCGCCGATGCTCGAGCGCTCGTTGGCCAGCGCCGACACGGTGACCATCCAGCCCTGGCCTTCCTCGCCGAGCCGGTTCTCCACCGGCACCTTCACGTCGGTGAAGAACACCTCGGCGAAGTGGCGGTCGCCGGCCATGTTCTCGATGGGCCGGACCTCCACCCCTTCGGCGTCCATGGGCACCAGCAGGCAGGTGATGCCCCGGTGCTTCTTCTCGGGGTCCCAGCTCGTCCTGACCAGCAGGATGATCCAGTCCGCCCAGGGCGCGCCGGAGGTCCAGATCTTCTGGCCGTTGACCACGTAGTGGTCGCCTTCCTTCACGGCCTTGCACTGGATCGACGCCAGGTCGGAGCCGTAGTTGGGCTCGGAGTAGCCGGTGCACCAGCTCACCTTGGAGTCGAGGATGTCCGGAATGAACTTCTGCTTCTGCTCGTCGGTGCCGTACTGCATGATGCCGGGCCCGACCCAGGCGAGCCCCATGAACGACGTGCCCAGCGGCGGCGCCTTGGCGAGGGCCATCTCCTCCCGGAGAATCGCCTGCTCGATGAGGCCGCCGTCGCTGCCGCCGTATTCCTTCGGCCAGGAGAATCCGACCCAGCCCTTCTCCCGGACCTTCTCCAGCCAGGTGTTCAGGAACTTGCCGTCCTGCTGGTTCTTCGGCGGCAGGTTCTGCTTCAGGAAGCCGCGGACCTCCTCACGGAAAGACTGTTCCTCTGCGGTGTATTCGAAATCCATTACAGGCCTCCCAGGCTGGCGACGCGATCCAGGTGATAGTCGGAATCCCCGTACATGGGGCGGGCCCATTTGGATCGCTTGAGATAGAGCTGAATGTCGTACTCGGCGGTGAAACCGATGGCGCCGTGCAGGCCGACACCGTCGATGCCGATCTTCGCGAAGGCGTCGGAAGCGTAGCCCTTGGCGAGGGACACGGCCCGCGGCAGCTCCTCCGTCGCGTCGTCCACGGTCCAGGCGGCGTAGTAGAGCAGCGACTTGAAGGACTCCACGTCGACGAAGATGTCGGCGAGGCGGTGCTTCACGCCCTGATACTGGCCGATCGGCTTGCCGAACTGAATGCGCTCCTTGGCGTACTCGCTGGTCATGCTCAGCGCGGCTTCCGCCGCGCCGACCATCTCGGCGGTCACGGCGACGGCGCCCAGGTCCGTGAGGAACGCCAGGTCGGCCTCGGTCATCGGCAGGATCATGTCGGCGGACACCACCGTGTCGACGGTGACGCTGCCGCCCGGCTTGGTGCGGTCCATGCCCGGCTGGGCCTTGACCGTGACCTGGTCCCGGGACAGGCCGGCCAGCGCCAGCCCGTCCGGGCCGCGGAAAGCCAGCAGGTAGTAGTGCGCGGCCATGGCGTCGGGCACGAAGGGCTTGGTGCCGGACAGCTTGACGCCGCCGTCGGCGCGCTCGCCGGTCAGCGTGATCGCTTCGGGGGCGATCCAGTTCGGCTCGTCGTACAGGGCCAGGGTGCAGATCGCCTCGCCGGAGGACAGACCCGGCAGCCAGTTCCTGCGGTGGTCGTCACTGCCGCAGCGCAGGATCGCCGCGCAGGACAGGGCCTGGGAGGCGACGGGCAGGGGCGACAGGCCGCGGCCGGTCTCCTCCAGCACCACGGTCAGGTCGATCCACTTGAGGCCCAGGCCGCCGAAGTCCTCGGGCACGATCAGGCCGAGCCAGCCGAGCTCGCCGGCCTGTTTCCACAGGTCGGCGTCGAAGCCGTCCTCCCTGGCCATCAGCTCCCGCACCTTGGGGATGGCGCAGGCCTCCTCCATGAACCGCCGCACCTGATCGCGCAGCAGGTTCTGCTCCTCGGTGAATCCGAAATTCATGACACGATTCCTCTGTTGAAGTAATCCTCGATGCGATCTCCCAGGCCGGCGAGGGTCAGTATCTCGCGGGTGTGCTGGCCGACGGTGGGCGCCGGCGCGCCGGCCTCGGCCGGGGTCGCGGAAAACAGCGGTGCCGGGCGCGCGTCGCGCAGGCGGCCGGCCACCGGATGATCGATCTCGCGGAACAGCCGATTGTGCTGCACCTGGGGGTCCTCGTGCAGCTCCGCGAGCCGGCGCACCCGGGCGAAGGGGACCTGCTCGGCGGCCATGCGGCGGCCGATGTCCTCCACCGGCAGGGTCGCCGCCACCGCGGCCACCTCGGTGGCCATGACCTCGCGCAGCGCGTCGCGGTGCTGCATGCGCGCGTCCAGGGTGGCGAAGCGCGGGTCCTCGGCGATGTGCGCCAGGCCGTACGCCCGGCACAGCCCGGCGAACTCGTCCTGGGTCAGGGTCATGGTGGCGCCCCAGCCGTCCGCGTACTGCTGGACCGTGCCGGAAGCGCCGACCGGCGGACGCTGATCGACGCCGTCGCCGAGCAGGATCCGGTCCGAGGCGGTGTCGCTCCAGCCGAAGGCGATGGCCGTGTCCAGCATCGACAGCTCGATGAGCTGGCCGCGCCCGGACTTCGACCGGGCGAGCAGGGCCGCGGTGATCGCCTGGCAGCCCGTCGCTGCGGTCAGCTTGTCGAGCAGCAGCATGTTGACCTGCTCGGGCCGGTCGGGGTGCTCCGGGTGGATCCGGCCCTGGACGTCGGCGATGCCGCCGTAGCACTGGATGATCGGGTCGTAGGCCCGTTCCCGGGCGCGCGGCCCGGTCTGGCCGAAGCCGCTGATCGACAGGTAGACCAGCCCCGGATTGTCGGCGGACAGATCGGCGTAGCCGATGCCGAGCCGGTCGACCACGCCCGGGCGGAAGTTCTGGATGACCACGTCGGCGTCCCGGGCCAGCCGGCGCACGATGTCGACCCCTTCCGGCGTGCCGAGGTCGGCGGCGATGGACCGCTTGCCCCGGTTCAGCACGTGAAAGAAGCCGGAATAGCCGTTGCGCCGGCTGCCGACGTGACGCTGGATGTCACCGTCGCCGGTGCGTTCGACCTTGATGACGTCCGCGCCCTGGTCCGCCAGCAGGGCGCCGGTCAGGGGACCGGACACCACTGCGGACAGATCGATGACGCGGAACCCGTCCAGCGGGCCCGCCACGCCGGCCTATTCCTGGATCGCCGGGCGCGGGGCCCGGACGGCCTCAGGCGCCACGGAGCGGATTGACCGGTGGCCAGTTCTCCTTGCTCGCGAGGATCTTCTCGCCGATCTCGGAGACGTCCCAGGTGCCCTGGTCGAGCGGCTTGTCGGCGATGGGCGTGAGCTGCCAGGACAGGAGCTGCACGCTGTTGCCGCCAATGAGGAACTGGCGGCCGGACACGTCCTTGGCCTCGTCGGTGCACAGCCAGACGATGGCCGGCGAGATGTTTTCCGGCGGGAACTTGTCCTGCACGCCTTCCGGCAGGATGTCGGCGGTCATCCGCGACATGGCCGTCGGCGCCAGGACGTTGACGGTGATGCCGTCCTTGAGCCCCTCCAGCCACAGGCAGCGCATGAAGCCGGCGATGCCGGCCTTGGCGGCCCCGTAGTTGGTCTGGCCGAAGTTGCCGAGCAGGCCGGAGGTGGAGCTGGTGACCACGATGCGGCCGCCGCTGCCCTGCTCGAGCATCCTGTCGTAGGCAGCCTTGACGGTCAGGTAGGTGCCGCGCAGGTGGACGTTGATCACCGCGTCCCACATGGCGTCGTCCATGTTCTTGAAGGACTTGTCGCGGAGGATGCCGGCGTTGGCGATGAGGATGTCGATCTGGCCGAACGCCTCGACGGCCTGGTCGACCATGCCCTGGGCATCGGCCTTGTCGGTGACGGAGCCGTAGTTGGCGACGGCCCGGCCGCCGGCGGCCTTGATCTCGTCGACTACCTGGTCCGCCATGTTGTGCGATGCGCCAGTGCCGTCGCGGCTGCCGCCGAGATCGTTGACCACGACCGCGGCGCCTTCCCTGGCCAGCAGCAGGGCGTGGGCGCGGCCGATGCCGCCGCCGGCGCCGGTGACGATCGCTACCTTACCGTCGAGCATTCCCATGGTGGTTCTCCCTTCCTGATGTTCGCCTGTTCGGATGGCTGTTCGGAGGGCCGTCCGAATGTCAACAAATTGTGAAGTCAAACCAGGCAGTCTACGATGCGTCGAGGCAAACGCAAGGCCCGCCGAGGCCTGCCGCCGCCCCCCGGCCGGGGGCGATGCCGCCGGGCTACCGTTCGCAACGTGATGCAGTAATCGCTTTGCCGATGATGTCCAACCTTCTGCCGGCGGCTGTGCGTTTCTTGCCTAAGCTGTCGGTATGCAGAACTTGTGGATCCAGGAGACCGGGACTCCAGTGAACGACCGGAGCGACTACGAAGCGCACCTCAATCGCTCGCTCGACGACGTGATCGCGTTGCTCGAGCGGGAGATTCGCCGGCTCAAGGAGTCGCTGGAGACCTATCGCCTGTCCAATCATCCGGAGCGCCAGGACATCATCCGCTGGCACGTGCGCACCCTCGACGAACGCCAGGACGCCCTCGAGCAGCTCCGCCGCATGCTGACGGCCCGGGAAGGCCAGGACGGCGAGCAGACCCGTCACTGACCCCCAGGCGCCGCCTCAGCCGCGCTGCGCCCGCCAGGCGATGACCGCCTCCGCCACCGACCGCTCCGGCGATCCGCCGTACAGCGATTCGAGCGTCGCCAGTCCGCCCGGGTTGGCGAGATTCACCTCCATCAGATAGCCGGCCACCGTGTCGATCGCGGCGAACCCCACGCCGCGCCGGGCCAGATCCTCGGTCAGCGACGTCACCAGCGAATCCGCCGCGACGTCGGGGGCGCCTGCCTCGGCGACGCCGCCCGCGGCCAGGTTGGCGAGCCCGTGGGGCCCCGGGCGGCGGCGGTAGCTGCCGATGCGGCGTCCGCCGGCCACCAGGGTCCGGATCTCGCCCTGGGCCGCCTCGGGCAGGTATCGCTGCAGCAGCGCGTAGCGGCCGTCCCGGGTCGCGGCGGCCAGGGCGCGGCGCCCGTCCCCGTCGTCGCGAATCCGTCGCACGTCACGGCCGAAGCTGCCGGCCGTCGGTTTGACGACCCAGTCGCCGCCGGCGGCGAGGCGCGAGGCGAGGTAGGCGGCGTCGCCGCTGGCGTGGGTCTCGGGCATCAGCGACCACCAGGGGTACTTGGCGTGCCAGTAGGTGAAGGCGTCGGCGCTCACCACCAGCCGCTCCCCGGGCAGCTCCCGCAGGAGCTGCATGCGGTCGAGAAACGACGCCGCGGCGCCCAGCCCGAGCGGCCAGATCAGGTCGTAGCCGGCGGGATCGTGGTCGCCGAGGCGCACGCCGGCGGGGGTCAGGCGCAGATCCGTCCAGGGGAGGCGCGCGGCGTCCCAGCCGGCCCCCTCGAATGCCGCGGGCAGGCGCAGATGGTTGTCGTGCCGCGACAGGCGCGTGTCGCCGAGCAGAAAGGCGATCCGGGGCATGGCTGGCGATCCTCGGGGCTGGATGCCCGCGGCGGTGTCCGCGGGTAAACTATCAAATAAATTGTCCGAATGACGCCGGAACCGGCCCCGGCTGGCCGCTGTCAGTTGAGACAGAGGCCCGGCGGCCCGGGTCTCGCCGGTCGCCGGCGCCCGGGCGCTCGTCTTCAATCATTGAAAATGAGCCGCCGGAGCGCCATAAAGAGCGGTTACCGGTTGCGGCGCGTCCTGTTGTTCCGGGACGCCCGGGGCTCAAGCCTGCCGCCGCCATTCGAGGATTGTTCCGACTATGAACGCACCGAGCAAGATCGCCGACCACACGCTGCCGCCGGAGCGCATTCCGCTCTACGAGCCGGAGCATCTCGACCCGATGGAGAAGGTCGCCCTGCGGCGCCGGGTCAAGGAGCTGCTGGCGGAGCGCGGCGCCGTGCTGGTGGCGCACTACTACGTCGATGCGGACGTGCAGGATCTGGCCGAGGAGACCGGCGGCTACGTGGCCGACTCGCTGGAGATGGCCCGGTTCGGCAAGAACCACGAAGCCGGCACGCTGGTGGTGGCCGGGGTGCGCTTCATGGGCGAGACGGCGAAGATCCTGTCGCCGGAAAAACGCGTGATCATGCCCACCCTCGAGGCCGAGTGCTCACTCGACCTCGGCTGTCCGCCGGACGAGTTCGAGGCGTTCTGCAGGGAGTACCCCGATCGCAAGGTGGTGGTCTACGCCAACACCTCGGCCCGGGTGAAGGCCCTGTCGGACTGGGTGGTGACCAGCAGCGTGGCGCTGCCCATCGTCGAGCGCCTGCACGATCAGGGCGAGAAGATCATCTGGGCGCCGGACAAGCATCTCGGCCACTGGATCCAGACCCAGACCGGCGCGGACATGCTGCTGTGGAACGGCGCCTGCGTGGTCCACGAGGAGTTCAAGTCCAAGGCCCTGTTCGACCTCAAGGCGGTCTACCCCGACGCGGGCGTGCTGGTGCACCCGGAGTCGCCGGCGGCGGTGATCGAGATCGCCGACGCGGTGGGTTCCACCAGCCAGATCATCAGGGCCGCCGGCGAGCTGCCCAACAAGACCTTCATCGTCGCCACAGACCGGGGCATCTTCCACAAGCTGCGCCAGCGCAACCCGGAGAAGCGCTTCATCGAGGCGCCCACGGCCGGGGAGGGCGCCACCTGCCGGAGCTGCGCCCACTGCCCGTGGATGGCCATGAACGAGCTCAAGCAGCTCGTGGCCTGCCTGGAGAGCGACGCGGCGATGGCCGCCAACGAGATCCACGTCGACCCGGAGATCGGCCGCCAGGCCATGATCCCGCTGCAGCGGATGCTCGACTTCAAACCCTGACCCGCGTCCGTGGGAGCGGCCTCCCGGCCGCGATCCGCCGGCCCCACGACCGTCCGGTGCGGGGCCTGGGATTGGGGGTCGGGAGCTTGGCGATCGCGGTCGTGTCTCA
>MDTG01319552.1_pt1 | contig 18450 bp, 18 predicted proteins | sample 811421 | NCBI WGS metagenome assembly MDTG01 (sample SAMN05326645, study PRJNA326480) | marine metagenome | isolation source: seawater | place: Pacific Ocean: South East | collected 2011
ACCACGTTGATAGGCTGGGTGTGGAAGTGCGGTAACGCATGTAGCTGACCAGTACTAATAGCTCAATTGGCTTGATTTATGCACTGAAAAGAATTTTTAATTTTCTATTTACTAAAAATAGTATTTCATAACACTTTTTTGCCTATTTAACATATTATAGCTTAATAAGTATAATCATGTTTATTTAGCAAGAAACGGATATTTGATGAACGATAAAGAGTTAAGTTTAATTCATAAACTTTTAACTAAGAAGTTAGGAAAAAAAACACTTCCCTTAAGTGAACCCCTATTATCAAATAAGGATATAAAATCTGTAACAAAAGCAATAAAAGAAAATTCTGTATCATCAGCGTATGGAAATTTTACTGAAAATTTTGAAAACAAAATAAAAAAATACACAAATGCTAAATATGTGATTGCTTTATTAAGTGGTACATGTTCATTGCAAATTGCTCTTCTCGCTTCAGGTTTAAAAAAAAATCAGGAGGTTTTATTGCCGGCTCTTAATTTTATAGCTAGCTGTAATGCAATTTTATATTGTGGAGGAGTACCTCATTTTGTTGAAGTTAATAATAAAGACTTAGGCATTGATTATGATAAATTAAATAATTACCTAGAAAAAAATACTAAGGTAATAAAAAACAAATGTATAAATAAAAAAACAAATAGAATTATAAAATTTATAATGCCAACACATGTCTTCGGTCACATAGGAGACATGAAAAAATTAAAGCTATTAGCAAAAAAATTTAGTATTAATATAATAGAGGATGCCTCTGAAGCACTAGGTTCTTTTTATAAAAAAAAACACGCAGGAACATTTGGAAACGCAGGTATACTAAGTTTTAATGGTAATAAAATTATCACAACTGGTACAGGGGGAGCAATACTTACAAACAATAAAATCTTAGCTAAAAGAATAAGACATATTTCCTCTACTGCTAGAGTAAAAAAAACATGGCAGTTTTATCACGATGAAATTGGCTACAACTATAAAATGCCTAATTTAAATGCAGCTTTAGGCAACTCTCAAATTAAGACATTAAATATTAAACTAAAAAAAAAAAGGTTACTTTTTAATGAATACTTAAAAATTTTTAAATTTACTAAAAATTTTTACGTATTTAAAGAGCCAAAAAATTGTAAATCAAATTATTGGTTGCAAACAATAATAATAAAATCGGAAAATATTGATAAAAGAAAATACATAATTTCATATTTTAGATCGAAAAAAATAGAGGTGAGACCAATTTGGAAAGTTCTGACTTCTTTAAAATTTTTGAAAAGTTTTCCTAAAATGAAAATTAAAGAAGCGTTTAAACTAGAAAAAAAATTATTAAATTTTCCAAGCAGCTCTTATTTATGAAGAAAAAACCAATTTTGATAATAGGCGCGGGTGGCCACGCAAACTCATGTATCGATGTAATTGAAGAGAGCAATAAATTTTACATTGCTGGTTTTATAAGCCCAAAACATTCAATCAATGATAGAATATTTAATTACAAAATCTTAGGTAAAACTGACAATTATTTTAATTTCTTTCCAAAAATAATGCATGCTGCAATATGTATAGGTCAAATTAAATCATCAAAGCCAAGAGAAGAAACTTACAAAAAATTAAAAGCAGTCGGATTTAAACTTCCAACTTTCATTGCAAAAAGTTCTTACGTATCAAATAAAGCTAAAATTGAAGAAGGAACCATTATTCTGAATAAATGTGTAGTAAATTCAAATGCTAATATTGGAAAATGCTGTATAATAAACACTTCATCGGTAATAGAGCATGATGTAGATATTAAAAAATTTTGCCATATCTCAACATCAGTTACTATAAATGGAGGCTGTATTATTGGAGAAAAGTCTTTTGTGGGAAGTGGCTCAATATTGAAAGAGTCTATAACATTAAAAAATAAATCATTTATAAAAATGAAGTCTTCAATTAAAAAGAGCAATATTTAGTGAAAAGAAATAAAAATATTGGAATCGTCACGAGCAGTCGAGCAGACTTTTACTTACTTGAAAATATAATTTTAAACTTAAAAACAAAATCTAATTTAAAATTAATAATTACAGGTACTCATCATTCTAAAAAATACGGATATAGTTATGGATATATTTCTAAAATTCTAAACTGTAAAAAAATTAATATAAAAATTAATACTTTCAAAACTACAAAAGAAAAAATTGTATCAAATGCCGGAAAAATATTTAAAAAATGCTCAAAAATTTTTAATAAAGAAAAATTAGATATATTAATTGTTTTAGGGGATAGATTTGAAATATTGCCATTTGTATCATCTGCAGTAATTTTTAATATACCAGTTGCACATATCCATGGCGGTGAGATTACACATGGATCAACAGATGATCAAGTGAGACACTCAATTAGCAAGTTATCGAATTATCATTTCACATCAAATAATAAGTATAAAAAAAGATTAATCCAAATGGGTGAAAAAAAAGAAAATATATTTAATTTTGGTTCACTTGGCATTGAAAATGCTCTTAAAACTAAATATTTTTCAAAAAAACTTTTAGAAGAAAAATTTAAGATTAAATTTGTTAAAAAAAATGTGTTGGTGAACTATCATCCAGAAACAGCTTTAAAAAAAAATATTGCTAAAGATTTTGAAAAAATTATGCATTCATGTAAAAAATTTAAAAATGTAAATTTTATATTTACCTATCCAAATTTTGACAATAAAAGTAACTCTATAATTAATATTCTGAGAAAGTATAATAAATTAAATAAAAATTTCTTTGTCATAAAAAATTTTGGTCAAAGAGCTTTTTTTTCTATCATAAAAAATGTTGATTTTGTAATGGGTAACTCATCAAGTGGTGTCATAGAAGTGCCTGCTTTAAAAAAGCCTTCAATAAACATAGGCATTAGACAATCTGGAAGAGTAAAGACAAAAAGTATTTTTGACTGTAAAACAGAAAAAAAAAGTATAGTTAATATGATGAAATTTTTATTTATAAAAAAACACGTAGACAAAATAGATTACAATACATTAAAATATCTGAATACTTCAAACAGAATATGTTCAAAAATTTTGGGACTCAATTTAAAAAAAACATTCCCAAAAAAATTTATTGATATAGATAAAGATTTGTAGAAAAATTTTAAAAATTATGAAAAAAGTAAAAAATTGGAAAAAAAGTCTTTTAAAAAAAAATTCTACAATAAAAAAGGCTTTTGAAAATCTTGAGCGATCAGCATTGCAAATTATCCTCGTTTATGAAGAAAATTACAAGCTGGTTGGGACAATTACCGATGGTGATTTAAGAAGGGGCTTACTTAATGGCGCTTCTTTTAAAGATAAAATTTCTAAAATTGTGAATTATGAGTCAATTGTTATTTCAAAGAATCTCGATAAAAATTCTATAAAAAAACTACTTCAATTTAATAGAATAAAAGCTCTCCCAATTGTAGATAAGAACAGAAAAATTTTGGGTTTAGTTTGTTCAGATAATTACGAGGAACTTTTATACTCTGAGACGCCTGTTGTTATAATGTGTGGTGGTATGGGAAAACGATTAAGTCCAATTACGCAAAAAATACCCAAAGCTATGATCGAAATAAAAGGAAAACCGATGATAGAACATATAATTAAAAAGTTTACAAACGAAGGCTTCACAAATTTTATTCTATCTGTAAATTATTTAAAAAAAAAAATTAAAAATTATTTTAAGAATGGAAAGAAATGGAACATAAAAATTAGTTATTTAGAAGAAAAAAAACCTTTAGGTACTATTGGGTCTCTGTCATTGCTAAATAAAATTAAAAGAGATTTTTTTGTTGTAAATTGTGACGTGATAACAAATTTGAAATTTAATGAACTTCTTAACTTTCATAAAGATCATGGCGCAGATATTACAGTCGGTGCAAATATTATTGAACAAATAAATAGTTTTGGCCAGATAATAACCAAAGGCTTAGATATTCAAAAATTTGAAGAGAAACCTTTAGAGAAGAAATATTTTAATGCTGGAATATATGTATTTAAAAAAAATACTCTAAAATATATAAAAAAAAATACCCGTCTGGACGCACCAGATTTAATAAATTCTTTAATTAGATATAAAAAAAAATCTATAATTTTCCCTATTCATGAAAGATGGAATGATGTTGGAATTCATTCTGAATTAAATAAATTTACAAAAGAAATTAATGATTGAAAAAAAAAACGTTTTGAAAATTTTAAAACTTCCACATGAAATAAAATTTTGTAAAAAATGTACCATCTCAAATCAAAGACCCAGGATTTCGTTTGATAAAGAAGGAGTCTGTTCTGCATGTAATTTTTCTAAATTTAAGAATAAAACTGATTGGAAAGAAAGAGAGGAAGAACTTAGGAATTTATGCGACAAATTTAGAAAAAATAACGGAGAATACGATGTAATAGTACCTTGTTCGGGTGGCAAAGATGGAAGCTATGTTGCGCACCAATTAAAAACACAGTACGGAATGAACCCTTTGACAGTAACTTGGGCCCCTTTAGTCTATACAGATATAGGAAAAAAAAATTTAAAAAATTTTATAGATAGTGGATTCAATCATATACTTGGCACATCTGAGCCTAATGTCACAAAAAAGTTAGCAAAACTTGCATTCATAGAATTAGGAGATCCATTTCAACCTTTTATTTACGGGCAGCAAAATTTCCCTTTAAAAATTGCAACTGCATATGACGTTAAATTAGTTATGTATGGAGAGAATGGAGAAGTTGAGTATGGTGGTGATATGAAAAATGCTCATAAACCAACAAGAACTTTAGATGATCATGATAAATATTATTATAAAGGGGTAGGTCCTGAAGGATGGAAGAAATATAATATTTTACAAAATGATCTTTATCCATTCACTGGTCCTAAAAAAAGCTTTATGGATAGAGAAAATATTGAAATTCACTTTTTTAGTTACTATAAATTTTGGGATCCTCAGGAAAATTTCTATTACGCACAAAAATTTTGTAATTTTGAGGTAAATGAAGAAAGATCAGAGGGAACGTATTCGAAATATGCTAGCTTAGACGACAAGCTTGACGGGTTTCATTACTACATGATGTTTATTAAATTAGGGATTGGTAGAGCCACCTCTGATGCAGCACACGAAATAAGAGATGGTAAAATTGATAGAGAAGAAGGGAAAGCATTGATAAAGAAATATGATGGAGAATTTCCAGAAAAATATTTTGAAATTTTTTTGGATTATTGTGAACTTAAGGAGAGTGAATTTTTTGAAATAGTAGACTCTTGGAGATCTGATCATATTTGGCAAAAGAATAATGGCAAGTGGGAATTAAAGAATCCAATTTGGAAGTGATTACTCTAAGTTTTCAAATATTTATTTATTATAGAATGGTCCATTCTAGCAATTTCTAAAATAGAATTATTTTTATTTTTCTTACCCAAATCAGATCTAAAACCAATTTGGATTTTCATATTTTTTAAAATACTAATTGTATTTTGGTTATAAGACCCACTTGGATGGCTCATAGAAATAATATTAATTTTTTTAACAAAACTTTTTAAAATTTTTTTATTAATATTATACTCATTATGTTGATTAATTTTACTCAAATCTTCTAATCTCGTCGGGTGAGAATTAGAATGCAGTCCTATTTCATGTCCTAACTTATTTAATTTATTTAAATCCTTTGAATTCATAAATAATTTTCTAAGAACTTTTTTATAATTAAATTTTTTTAAGTTAAACAACTTAAACATAAATTTCTTATATTCTTTTTTTGAAAGAAATTTATCTCTTAAAAATCTAAATTGAATGTCTTTAACTGTGTATATTCTAAAGTTTGATTTCCAAAATAAAATTTTTTTTTGATTATTAATAAAGAAATTTTTTATTTTAGTTTTGCCATATTTTTTTATCACATTTTTATTAAAATCTTTGTAGAAATGATTGATTGATTTATAATAATTTGTTCTAAAATATCTGTATAATTCTAATAGATCTGGGTTCTTTGTTAAAGTACTTGAATAAATAAAAAAAAATGCTTTTAGATTATATTTCTCAAGTATGGGCAAAGCAATATCAAATTGAGATTTTAGGTTATCATCAAATGTAAGACATACATGTTTTTTTTTTAATTTATTACTCTTCAGCAAATTTATAAATTCTTTTGGATCTAAAATATTTTCAAACCCTATAAAATTTAAAATCTTCTCGAATTCTTTAGCAGATATTGATCCTTGGCTTTTTTTATGTATATTTCTATCATGAAAGTGATGAAACATTATCCCATGGGAAAAGTTAATATTTAGTGAATTGAAATAATTTTTTTGCATTTAATTAATTGTATAAATAAATTTTTATAAAGGATATATATAAATGATGTTAAGAATAATTCCTAGATTAGATATAAAAGGGAATAATTTAGTTAAAACAATTTATCTTGAGGGTTTGAGAAAAATTGGGTCACCTAATAAATACGCAATTAAATATTATAAAGATTCAGCTGATGAGCTTTTATTTATGGACTTAGTCGCCACTTTATATGGCAGAAACAACTTACATAATATTATTTATGAAGCATCTAAAAATATATTTATACCTCTTACTGTTGGGGGCGGAATAAGATCTATTGATGACTCAATTAAATGCCTAAAAAGCGGAGCAGATAAAATTGCCGTAAATACTGCAGCCATTGAAAACCCTAATCTAATTACAGAACTAGCCCAAAGACTTGGAAGTTCTACAGTAGTTTTATCAGTGGAAGCAAAAAAAATTTCTAACGATTGGTATGCTTTTACTAGAAGCGGAAGAGAAAATTCTGGAAAAAAACTACATGACTGGATAAAGCAGGCATCATCTTTAGGAGTTGGAGAAATTTGTATAACCTCAGTTGACAATGAAGGAACTTTTAAAGGCATAGATCCTGAATTATTAAAGAAAATATCTGAGTTAAATATCAAGCAACCAATTGTCTTATCTGGTGGAGTAGGAAGTTATGCTGATATAGTTGAAGTTAATAGATCTATAAACTTAAGTGGTATATGTATTGCGGGTTTATTTCATTATGAAAAAAGCTCTATAAAAAAAATTAAAAAAAGTTTAATGAAAAAAAACTTAAATATTAGATATTAAAAATGTTAAAAAAAAAAGCTATAATAGTTGATTATGGCTGTGGTAATTTAACTAGTATTAAAAGAGCCATAGAGTGTCTGAATTTTAACGCATTAATCACAAACGACCCTAAAAAAATTGAGTCAGCTGATAGATTAATTTTACCTGGAGTTGGAAACTTTGGTTATGCAATGAAATCTATAAATAAATTAAGTATTAAACAATCAATTCTTAAATTCTTAAGTCTGAATAAACCATTTCTAGGAATTTGCTTAGGAATGCAATTAATGTTCGAAAGTAGCGAGGAAGATTTTTTCAAAGAAAAAGGACTCTCAGTTTTTAAGGGCTCAGTAAAAAAAATACCAGATCTGAAGGATGCAATTATCCCTAGAGTTGGCTGGTATAATATTTCAAATAAAGAAGATACGCTGTTAAATAACAAAATTTTTTCAAATATCTCATATAGTGATAAATTTTATTTTGTTCATTCATATAATGTTGTGAGTAAAAGTGATAATTATCATTGTTTGTTTCATAAACATTTTAATTTCTCTATATGTACCAGTATAATTAAGGATAATACTTTCTTATTCCAATTTCATCCTGAAAAAAGTTCAAAAAAAGGTTTAGAGATATATAAAAATTTTTTTTCTTTATGAAATACTTAGCAATTATTCCTGCCAGAAAAAATTCACATCGATTGAGGAGTAAAAATAAAAAAAAATTAATGGGCACCCCACTAATTGAATATACCATTAAAACTGCAAAAAAAATAAATCTTTTTGAAAATATTTTAGTATCAACAGATGATAATGATATTATTAAAATTGCAAAAAAAAACAAAGTTCTTGCTCCGTGGATTAGGCCAAAAAACTTAAGTGGCCCAAAAGTTTCAACCTATAGAGTAGTAAAACACGCCTTAGATTGGTATGAAAATGAGTATAAAAAAATAGATGCTATTTTTTTACTTCAACCTACCTCTCCATTCAGAACAAAAAAAAATATAGAGGAAACATTAAAATTATTTAAATCTCACAAATTTAAAAAATCTATAATCTCCATATCGAAATCACAAAGTAAAAGTAAGTTAAAAAATTCAAAAGTATTTGTTCCTAATGGTTTGACATATCTTATTTCAAAAAAATTATTGTTGAAATATAGGTCATTTATCAATAAAGATAATGTTCCTTACTTAATAAATAATCATAAAGAAGCCATAGATATCGATTATCCTCGAGATTGGGCAAAAGCTATAAAAATGTTACAAAAAAAAAAAAATGAAAAGTAAAAAAAAAATTTTTCTTACTGGGTCAGAAGGGTTTATAGGATCTCATCTAGTAGAACATTTAGTAAAATCAGGATACAAAGTTAAAGCACTAGTACTTTACAATTCATTTAATAATGTCGGTTGGTTAAAATATATAGATAAATCGATTTTGAAATCAGTTGAAATTGTGAGAGGAGATATTAGAGACAAAGAATTTTTAGAGAAAAATATAAGTGATTGTAAAATAATTATGCATCTAGCTGCACTAATTGGAATTCCATATTCGTACGAAGCTACGCGAAGTTACATTGATGTTAATATTATAGGAACATTAAACTTGCTTGAAATCTCTAGAAAAAAAAAAATTGAAAAGTTTATTCAAACCTCTACAAGCGAAGTTTATGGAACAGCACAATATGTCCCTATGGATGAAAAACATCCTAAAATACCTCAATCTCCCTATGCTGCTACAAAATCAGCAGCTGATCAACTAGCATTGTCCTATTATTTTTCTCACAATCTTCCAGTAACAATTATTAGACCATTTAATATTTTTGGACCAAGACAATCTATGAGAGCTGTAATACCAACTATTATAAACCAGGCTATATTAAAAAAAGATAAAATTTGTCTAGGAACTATTAATTCAAAAAGAGATTATACATATATCAATGACGCAGTCAGAGCGTTTGAAAAGTGTATTAAAAATAAAAAAATTATTGGAAAGACAATAAATATTGGGACCAATTCTGAAATCTCGATAAAAAAGATTGTTAATTTAATTTCAACTATTTCAAAAACAAAAATAAAAATTATTGTGGATAAAAAAAGAGTAAGACCTGCAAATAGTGAAGTAATGAGATTGAGAACTTCAAACAATTTAGCAAAAAAATTAATAAATTGGAAACCAATTTTTACTGGCAGGGATGGTTTTAAAAAAGCTTTAAAAATTACTTTTAATTGGTATAAAAAAAATAAAATTAATGATTTAAATATAAATGATTATATTATTTGATAAAATCATTTACGTTTAATGTTTTCAGGGCAGTTAAATTTTTTTTTGCTTTTCTTCCTATCATTTTTTTATAATACAATAAATTTTTACAGTTTTGAGGTCTTAAAAAAATAATATCTTTTAAATTTAAAATTTTTCCTTTTTTTAAATCATTTTTTAAATACACACCTTTTCTTGCAATTTTTGAAAGCTTTATTTCTTCTTTAAAAACAATTTTCTTTGAATTACCTAAAATAATTTCTGTATTTCTAATATTTTTTACAAAATTTATTAATTCGATAGGATTTAGGGACATTTTGTGATCTCCATTTTTTTGTTTTTTATTATGTGTGAAATGTTTTTCTATTATAGTAGCGCCAGCGGCAACTGCAATATTAGATTCTAAAATTCCAGATGTATGGTCTGAAAATCCTGTTTCTAAGTTGAATTTTTTTTTAAGTTGTTTAATAAAATTTAAGTTGAGCTTCTCAATTTTTGTAGGGTATTCGGAAACACAATGTAAAATTTTTTTTTTACAATTTTTTAAAATTTTTAATGACTCGCTTATTTCTTTGAGTGTAGACATGCCTGTAGACAAAATAACGTCTAGTCTTTTTTTATTTACTTCTTTCAATAGTAAGTGGTTATTGATTTCACCTGACGGAATTTTTACAAGTTTTAATTTAAATTTTTGAATAGTTTTAAGACTTGGTATGTCAAATATAGAAAAAAATAATTTTAATCGTTTTTTTTTTGCATGATTTAAAATCTTAGTCCATTCCTTTTCTGAAAATTCCAATTTTTTGAAAAATTTGTGATATCTTTCTAGTTTTATTTTATTAATAAAGTCATCGCTTTTAAATAATTGAAATTTAATAGCATCAACCCCAGCTTTCTTTGCGATATTGATGAGCTTTTTTGCAATATGGACCTTACCGTCATGATTAATTCCTGCTTCTCCAATTATAAAAACTTTAGACATTAATTATTTTAAGAAGAATAGCTTTTTTTGTTGAAATACACAGTAATTTTTTCCATAAATTATAGTGAATGTTTTTCATATAATTAAATTAATATATAAAACAATATTTAATGTTTATATACATAATATATTTTAAAGACAATTTTAAAGAATATAATGATAAGTGAAAATTTAGAAATAGATATATTAAAACTTAACCATTTTTTAAATGCAAGGAAAATAACAACCAAGCATATATTTAACAAGAACAAATCTCTTTATAAAAAATTAGTTGTTAATAAAAATTTTAAAGCCAATAAAAATCAAATAAAATTCTTACAAGAAAAAATTTCAATACCTTTAAGTAATATTTCTGTAAAAAAAAAATTACCTGATTATATTTTTTGGAATTATAAAAAAATAAAAAAAACTAAAAGATCTATCAACAGAGGCGGAATACACTTTTATAATTATTACAGTCTCCCAACACCTCCAGAATATATAGGACCTGTTATACTAGACATCTTGTGTCCAAAAAATAAAATGCCAAAACTTAATAATGGTCATTTAGAGCAAGCGATAACTGTCAACATGGGGCCAGGTGACATAAATGGACGTTGGGGTTTAAAAAAGAACAAAACTAATTTTTCAGTCATGAAATTTAATTCTACTAAAAAAAATAATTGGATTATAGGTGATACTTATGTTGAACCATCATATTGTCCTCATTCTTATTCACTTACATCTGAAACTAGAAGTCAAATACTTTCTTACACAGCAAAATCACCAATTGAAAAACTAGTTAAAAATTTGAATAATTGTTCACCGGATAGTTTTAAAAATATTTTAAATAACTTAAAAAATAAGAGGATACAATTCGCTTTATTAAACTTTTATCTTAAAAATAGAGGTATTGATTTTAAATATCTTTCAAAATGCTTTAAGTCGAATATTTCTACGCTTGATCAAATTTTTAAACGTAGGAAAATTTTGAAAAAAACTTGTGATTTATTAAGCATAGATCAAAATATTTTTTTAAAAACAAAATATAATGAAGACAAAATTGGAAAGACTTTTATGTCTTTTAAAAAAAGTGAAAAAACAATAAGGAAATTTAAATCTTATATTGTTGCATCGATGGCATCTACATCTAGATATCCAGACTTGTATGGATTATTCATAAAGGTAAAAAATACTAAAACTATAAAGGATCTTCTAGATTATACTTGTTCTCATTATTTAGTTACTAATGGAAAATTAAAATTTCACATTAACAATAAAAAAATTTCATTAAATAAAGGAGATGCAATTTGGATCTCTTCTTTCAAAATGCATGGATTTTCGGGAAATGGTTCGCTTATGAAACTTGTTAATGGAGAGAACATAGACAGCAATGATCTAACTCAAATTTCCAGGTTATATAATCCAATTAATACTTTAATTAGATCCTATAAAGATGAGAAATCTTGGGGTTACGATTAATTAAGAATATGAAATCCCTTATAATGGCCGCAGGCCCAGGTTCACGCATTCCTCAATTTACAAAAAGTATCCCAAAATGTTTAATAAAAATAGCAAACAAACCATTAATCATTAGACAAATAGAAATTTTAAAAAAAAATAAGATAAATGATATAGCTATTATAAGAGGATATAAAAAAAATAAAATAAATTTTAAAAATATAAAATATTTTGAAAATAAAAATTTTTCAAATAATGATCAATTAGACTCTTTGTTTTGTGCGTTAGACTATTTTAATGATGACATATTAATTACTTTTTCTGACATAATATATGACAGTAAAATATTGACCAAAATAATTAAGAGTAGTGGCTCATTTATTTTGGCGGTCGAAAAAAACTGGAAAACTAGATACGCTAAAAGATATGATCATCCGACCTCCCAAGCTGACAAGGTGGTGATTAAAAGAAATAAGGTGTTGGAGGTGGGAAAAAAGATACCTATAAATAAAGCAAATGGTGAATTTTTAGGAATTTTTAAGATATCAAAGAATATGTGCAAAAATTTAGGAACCTATTATAAAAAAATAAAAAAGAAACAAAAAACCAACAAATTACAGATGCACGATTTTTTTAATTTTTTGATTAAGTGCAACATAAATATAATGCCGTGTTATATTAAAGGAAGATACATGGAAATTGATACATATAACGATTACGAAATAGCAAGGAATATTTTTAAATGACAAAAAAAACTATTTATGTACCATTAGCTATAGATATTTTACATAGTGCGCATATTAGTTTGTTAAAAAAAGCAAAAAAATTTGGTTATGTCTTAGTAGGACTTTTAACTGACAAGGCAATAACAGAGTATAAACAATTGCCATTACTAAATTATAACGAAAGATATAGAATACTCGAAGGCGTAAGATACATTGATAAAATTGTTAAACAAGATACATGGGATTATACAAATAATATAAAAAAATATAAACCAGATTTTTTTATACATGGGGATGATTGGAAATCAGGTATCCAAAAAAAAAATAGAAAGAAAGTTATAAATTATCTAAAAAAATACAATGGTAAATTAATAGAAATTCCTTTCACAAAAAATATCTCCTCAACAGAAATTAAAAATAAAATATTAAAACTTAAAAGTTATCCAGATAACAGAACCTCTAAACTTAGAAGACTATTAGAAGCAAAAGAAATAATTAGAATAATTGAGTCCCATAATTCATTAACTGGTATTATGATTGAAAATTTATCTGTAAAAAAAAAAAATAAATATGTTGAATTTGATGCAATGTGGTCCTCTAGCCTTACAGATTCTGCAACTAAGGGTAAACCTGATAATCAATCTGTTGATTATTCATCAAGAATATCGTCTTTGAATTATATGCTTGATGTAACAACTAAACCTATAATTTTCGATGCTGATAATGGTGGGCAGATTGAACATTTATCATATCTGACAAGGTCTCTTGAAAGAAATGGTGTTTCTGCAATTGTTATAGAAGATAAAATTGGTCTCAAGAAAAATTCACTTTTTAAAAACCAAAATAACACAAGACAAGATCAACCAAAAAACTTTTCAAAAAAAATAAAGAAAATATGTTCAAGCAGAAGATCAAAAGATTTTTTAGTAATTGCGAGAATAGAAAGCTTTATATTGAATAAAGGACTTAATGATGCACTAAAAAGAGCGGAGATTTACTGTAAATCCGGTGCAGATTGCATACTAATTCATAGCAAAGAAAATTCTCCTAAAGAAATTTTTTCATTTTCTAAAATTTTTAATAAACAAAATTATGCAGTTCCACTAGTTGCAGTGCCTTCAACTTATTCTAAAACTTACGAAAAAGAGCTAATTAAAAATGGTTTTAAAGCAGTAATTTATGCAAACCATCTTTTAAGAGCATCATATCCCGCAATGGAAAAGGTAGCTAAAAAAATATTAAAAAGTGAAAGATCATACGATATAGAAAAAAAGATTATACCAATAAACAAGATTATAAATTTAATTAAAAATGATTGAAATCGATCAATTATTTAAAATATTTAAAAAAAAAAAAATAAACTTTTTCTCAGGAGTGCCAGATAGTATTCTTAAAGAACTTTCAATAAAATTAACAAAATTTAAGAAATATAAAAATATTATTGCAGTAAATGAGGGAGCAGCAGTATCAATAGGAATTGGATATTATTTGTCACAAAAAAAAATACCTTGCATTTATATGCAAAATTCAGGCTTATCTAATGCAATAAATCCCCTTATTTCCATTGCAGACAAACAAGTATACTCAATTCCATTAGTACTATTAATAGGTTGGAGAGGCTCACCAAATTTGAAGGATGAACCACAGCATCAGACAAAAGGAAAAATAACTAGAGAAATTCTAAAATTACTAAAGATAAAGTATTTAGTCATTAAAAATAAAAAGAGTTTGTCTAAATTTCAGTCACTAATTAAATATTCTGAAAAAAATAAGAGGGTTGTTGCAGCATTAATACCTAATGGTGTAATTAAAAAATCTCAAAATAAAATAAAATCAAATAAAAATGAAATCGAAAAATTATTTTTTTTAAGAAAATTTTTAGGATATGTAAAAAAAAATGATAAAATTATCTCATCTACAGGATATAATTCGAGAGAAATATTATATTTAAGAAAAAAATATAATTATCAAAATGGAAAAGATTTTTATTTAGTTGGAGGAATGGGTCACACTTCAGCCTTAACATTAGGAGTCTCCTTTTGCAATAAATCAAATAATTTTTTTTGTATTGATGGAGATGGCTCAATGTTAATGCACTTAGGTTCACTAAAGACATTAAATGATTTCTCATTGAAAAAAGTAAAATATATTTTATTAAATAACTTCTCCCATGATTCGGTTGGTGGACAAAAAACAAATTCAGAAAAAATAGATTTTAAAATGATGTCTAAAAGTTTAGGTTTTAAACAATTTTATAAAATTAAATATAAAAAAGATGTTGATAAAAACATAAAAAAAATCATTACTGATAGTAATAACTGTTTTGTAGAAATACTTGTAAAAAATACAGAATTAAAAAATTTACCTAGGCCTTATAATTTAAAAAAAATCAAAAGAAATTTTATGAGGTAAAATTTTAAATGAATTCATCGAAAATAAAAATTAAAAAACTTTTAAATAATAAAAAATTTAAAAAAATTTTTGTAATTACCGGAAAAGCATCCTTCACAAAATCTGGTGCAAAGAATTTTTTTGAAAATCTATTATTTAACAAACAAGTTTATTTTTTCTTTAAACAAAGAAATATCCCTGAGTTAAATGAACTAAAAAAAATAATTATTAAACTTAGAAAGTTTAAACCAGATCTAATACTTGCAATTGGTGGAGGATCAGTAATAGATTACGCTAAAATGGCGAATGTTATCGAAATAAAAAAAAATATTAAAAAACTCATTAGGAATTACTCATACCCAATTAAAAAAAAATTTACTAAACTTGCAGTCATTCCTACCACTGCAGGATCTGGCGCTGAAGTGACATCTAATGCAGTTGTATATGTAAATAGTATAAAATATTCATTTGAGAATAGACTATTAATTCCTGATTTCTTTTTTCTTTTACCGGAACTTGTATTAAATGCTTCAAATAAAATTAAAGCATCTTCTGGTTTTGATGCTATAGCTCAAGCAACAGAATCACTTCTTTCTATAAATTCAAACAGGTACAGTGTAAATTATGCTTCAAAATCACTTAAAATATCTTTAAAAAACTTTTCAGGATTTTTAAATAATCCAAATATAGAAAATAGCAAAAGAATGCTAACTGCATCAAATTTAGCTGGAAAAGCCATCAATATTTCAAAAACAACTGCTCCACATGCAATCTCCTATCCCTTTACTTCCTTGTATAATGTAAGTCATGGGCATGCTGTTTCTCTATTTTTTGAAAATATTATCAAATTTAATTTTAACAAAATTGAAATGTCATCAACAAAATTTGATCTACGTAAAAGATTTAAATTAATTTTTGATTTATATGAAGTATGTAATATTGATGAATTTTGTTTGAAATTAATTAAAATAAAAAAAATGAGTAGATTAAGTGATAATTTTAAAAAACTGAAAATTTTTAAGATAAATCCCAAAAAGATAATTAATGGTGTGAACTTGCTAAGATTAAAAAATAATCCTGTTAAAATAGATAAAATTGATCTAATTAAAATAATTAACGAAAAAATATTATAATTCAAATTTAATGAATGAATTAAAAACAAGAGAACGAAATAGTGAGGAATTATTTTTAAGAAAAAAAGGTCTTTTTGAAATAAAAAATATTTTCGACAACAGTAATATACCGTTTTTCGTTTGGGGCGGATTATTACTTGGAATTAGAAGAGATAATAACTTTATAAAATGGGATTGGGATGTAGAACTAGGTCTTTTTGAGAAGGATCTAAGGTTAAACTGGATTAAAATTATACAGTTATTAGAAAAAAATAGTTTTGAAATAATTGAAAAAGATTATTTTAATTCAAAAATTAATTTTATAAAATATGCAGATAAAGATACAACTATTTTCTCGTTAGTTGGCTGGAGATACGATTTTATAACAAGAAATTATATAAGAAAAAAATTAAGTGTGCCAAAAGTCTTTTTTTCTAAAATGTATGCAATAAGCTTCGAAAATAAAAAATTTTTATGCCCAGGTCCAGTTGATGAATTCTTGAAATATTTCTATGGTGATTGGAAAAAACCTATAAAAACATCCAAGAAAAATGATTATTTATCTAAGTCTATCAATAAAAAAAATCTATGGATGTTTTATACAGTTATACAAAAAATAATTTTTAAGGTTAGTGGTGCCAAAAAGTAATTTAAGATGTTTGATAATGGATAGGGAGAGGCTCGATGGAGTTTTCAGGAGCGCTTTTTTTTCAAAAATCCTAAAAGATCAAAAAAACATTGATAGTTTAGTAGTTTCAAGCTCTTTTCCAAATTCAATTTCAATTAAACTTTATAAAAAACTAGGAATAAATAATTTTTTTCATATTAATAAAGAATATTATAAATTTGAAAATATTTCTTTTTTATTTAAAACTTTATTCTTAACTTTTAAGTTTAATATATCGTATATCTTGTTTTCAAAAAATAAAAGCTTAAGCAAATATAAATTTAAAGATATTTTGATAGGAGATCTAATGCTTGATCAATTAATTAGATATAATAAAAAAGAATATCTTACGAATTTTAATACAATTGAAGTTTTAAAAATTTTTTTTTCAACAATCTTTAAATTGTATATTTTAGAAAATATAATTATTAGAAATAATATTAAGTATTTAATTACTACATCGTACAGCTATTTGTCTGTTTCTAGTTTAGGAATTAGAGTAATTCTTAAAAATAAAGGAAAAGTTATCATGATAGGAGGAAGTAGTTATCAAGTTTTTAATAACTATAACGATTGTTTGAAGGGGTTTATAAGCTCTTCTGAACTTAATTATAAAAAAGTCATCTCAATCGTTAAAAGCAAAAGTAAAATAAAAAAAGCTAATAATTATCTTAAAAAAAGAGTTAATTTTAAAAATAAAGATAAAAATACAAAATTATCTCCATTTGATAGAGAAATATATAATGCATACTCAAAAAAAAATTTCAGTAAAAAAAATATTTATAAAATATTAAGACTAAAAAATTATAAAAAACCACTTTGCGTTTTCGGCCTACATGCATTTAGAGATGCTAACCATTTATATGGTAAACTGCTATTCGAGAGTTTTTTTGATGAATTTTTACAAACTATTAATTTCCTAAAAGATAAAAATAACTTTTATTGGGTTTTTAAAACACACCCCTATTCAAAGAGATATGGAGAAGAAAAACTAGCAATTAATATAATTAAAAAAATGGAAATTAAAAATATACATATTCTACCTGATTACATAAGCACAAAATCTATTCTATTAGCAGCTGATAAACTTGTTACATCGAGAGGCACAATCGGTATTGAATATGCATGTTTGGGAAAAGAACCAATAGTTACAGCTGCATCATATTATAGTAAATATGAGTTCGTCAAAAATTCTAAAAATATAAACGACTATTTTATGAATTTAGTAAATCCTGATTATCCAAAATATATTACGCAAAAGAGAATAAAAACTGCTAGAGCAGTTTTATATATTATTAAAAATTTAGCAGCAAACGAAAACAGATTTAATATTACTAGACCAGAATACGAAATTGGTCAAAAGAATTTTTTAAAGGAAATTGAAACAAAACAAAATATTCTTAAAGATAAAAACCATTTAATTTACAAAAAATATTTAAGTATATATAACAATATTTAATTATTTTTTTGCTATTGCAATTAAAGTATCTGTAAGTCCTAAATCTATCAATTTTTTTTTATATTTAAAAATCTTTTCATTATTCTTAAAGAATTTTAACGGTTTAAATTTATCGTCATTATTTAATATCCAATTGAGGTGATTGTTTAAATCATATCTTTGAAAAAAAGATATTTTAATTTTTTTAAAACCAGCAATTTCCAGAAATTTTTCTAAACTTTCTTTGGTATGCCACACTAAATTTTCTACATGAAAAGAAAAATTTCTAAACTGTGTAGTCATTTTACTTTGTAATAAAAAGTCATTTGCGTGCGGTACTTCAATAA